>Ga0247758_1000087_pt1 | contig 66926 bp, 70 predicted proteins | sample UWRJL156409C4_FD_180950 | JGI IMG/M metagenome (GOLD analysis project Ga0247758, IMG submission 180950) | Plant litter microbial communities from Arlington Agricultural Research Station in Wisconsin, United States - UWRJ-L156-409C-4 | ecosystem: Environmental > Terrestrial > Plant litter >... | reverse complement strand
TCCAAATCCACATCGTCTCCCCCTCCACGCCCAAACCCCTAGTCTCCTCCATCTCCATCCCGCACTACGAATTCCTCAACGGCCTAACCACCCTCCCCAAACACCCGCACGTCATCCTCGCAGCAGACTCCTTCGCGGGGGAAATCCTCCGCATCGACACCCGCTCCGGCGCCGTAACCACCGCGTTTGCCAGCCCCGCACTCGGATTCGGGAATACCACCGAGGGATTCCTCATCGGCGTCAATGGCGTGCGCATACATGATGAATATCTGTATTTCACGAACTCAAGGCTGGGGACTTTTTCGAGGGTGAGGGTTGACGGGGAGGGATTTCCGGTCGGGGGTGCCAAGGCTAAGGTGGAAATTGTTGCGACGCTGCCGGGGTTTGAGGACGGGGCGCACCTGTGGGATGATTTTGATTTTGATGGGGAGGGGAATGCGTATGTGACGGCGCATCCGGGGAGTTTGATTAAGGTGCTGGTAGGGAAGGGGGGGAAGCTGGAGACGGTGGTGAATGGCGAGGTGGATGGGAAGTTGACGGCGCCGACAGCGGTGGTTGTTGGGAGGGGGGGGAGGGTGTTGTATGTGACGAGTATGGCGGGGGTTGTGGTCAAGGTGGAGTTGTAGGAGAGTTGGTGTTGTATGAGGACATTCAGGGGCTTGATTCAAGGGGCTGGATGGGATGGGTTGAAAGCTACCTTGGGGCCCAAGGGCCTCTTGTCTGGGTAAAAAATAGCGCTGTTCCATGCCACTTCTGGAACATGAAGCTTGGGACGAAGAGAGCCAGGATCCCCACGGTGGGTTGAACATTTGTCCCAGACCACTATCTCCAAACATCATCCCAAAAGACCACCCTGCAAAGACCATGCATCACTTCACATTCACCCCATAGCCCAAAAACACCTTGGAATCAAACTTGCAAGCACCGGATTTCGAATTTCGTTCTCCACCCACGAACGACATCACCGCCGGACTAGCAAGGCGGCTTTTCCCGGCCAGTCTTCCATCAAAACACAACAAGCGGCCGAATGGCGCAATGGTCGCGCGTTACTTTCCGGTTCATCACTGTTGGTAAAGGTTCTGGGTTCGAGCCCCAGTTTGGTCGAATGCCTCATTTTTGCTTGGGTAGACAGAGACACCCTGTGGGTGGGGCCTAGGTCTCCCTTTTTGCCCCTTTTGCCCCTTTTGCTTTTGAGCTTTTGATGCTAGCGGAACGGTGAATGCTGGGGATATGGACGAGGATGAGCCATGGCTGACTCAGACTGAGGAATGGCAATATAAGTATAAGTACCTCTCAAAAATAGTAGGTAACAATTTGGTCATGGAATGGTCTCTGTCTCCTTGGTGCAGGTCTTGGAGGGTGGCGTCCAAATCTTGCCGTTGAGCCAACCGATTTCGGTCAATTCGGGTTGTTCCCTCCGCTCTAGGGCATCTCTGACGACCTCTTTGCAATGTAGGTATGTCCGGTAGCGACTAAACGCCTTCTTCTCCCATAGGGGGCCAAGCCTCTCTTCCTCGCGCTGGCCAAGTCCAGCCCAGCCCCACTCATTTGCCCTTTCGTCGCTCACCCATTGTGAGCTTGGTAGCGTTGTTAGTTCTTGCCTGATTTTGTCATCAACGCCACGAACTTCCGAGCTGGAGGCGGATAAATATTGACACGGGGTGGCGGAATTGGATGCCATTTGCTCGCGGGCTTCCATGGCAGTGATAAAGTCGACGGCGGTCTCTAGGGTAGTTCTTGCAATGTCAGGAAGGGAGAGTTCTGCTCTGTCGGCGAGGCGCTTGGCTTTGTCACAAATGGTTCGGTGCAGTGGGAGCAGCGAGGTAATGTCGGCTTCGCAGGGCGGAACTTCCTCGCGATCGATGTCCTGGGGTATGATGAACTGACAAATGAACTCGCCGGCGCTAATGTCGCCCCGATAGGGCCGGAACCAGCGCTTATAGAGGTATCGCTCCATTATGGTGGCGACCAGCATCCAGCGCTTGTAGTCGTCAGAAAGTAAAATGGTACCGATTTGTGCCAGGTCTGGCGCAATCCGAGCTTGTCCCTGTATGCGTCGTTGGGCTCGCCGTCATCCTCGGGACGGTAGGCATAGTCAGTCTGGCACAGTTGGTTATTGTGTCGATGGCCCCCCTCTTCCTGCGTTCGACGGAGCCACAGCTAGTTCCTCGCGGGTGAACTCGGATTCGAGCTTTTTGGGTCCGTCGCCCGGTGGTTGCAGCTTTCTCTCGCTGCTTGCAGGATTCATGTTGTGTAGTGCGATGACTTGCAGTAGGGTGGAAGGGTACAAAAGTTGTAGGGAATATGACTTATTTTCTAGGATGTGATGGGAGCTTTGAGTGGTGGTAAAAAGGGAGGGTACGAAGCTTTTCAACACTCATCACATCACGTGGGTCACGACGCCGGATGTGGGGGCTGGGGGGAAATAACCTTTGCACTCACGGTGATAAGGATGAGGCGGCGAGAAAAATGACTCTAGCTGCTTCGTGGCATTAGCTTCGAACTCTCAGTCTGTTGTCATTGCCGTCGTCGCCGACGCCCGGCACGTTCAAGCGCAGGAAACAACTACAACGAACTTGGCTATTGGCTGGGGGAGGGATGCATCTACTGCCGCCAGGCCACCAATTGCCTGGGACGCTCAAGCCCTGACACTATCTGAGGCGCAGGTACTGACAACTGGTCAGAAATGAATGCACGGCGGGAGCGGTCTCGGGTGAGCAAACAATTGAACCCGGTGGCGTCAACCATGGCAAGCACCCACCACCAAACAGCCTATGAATTCCTCCTCACTGGTTGCCCTGCTTTGGGGTTGTGGTTTTCTCGCAACATTATGAAACGGGCAGAATCTGATGCGTCCCAAACGGGGCGTGTTCGTTGCTCTTCCTGTTCCAAAGAGGCGACAAACGTCTGCCCGGCAACCCCCGAGACCAAGTTGGAGCTCTCGTCCTCGACAGGATGATCACACAACAGCTAGAAAGCTTGATCCACAAGCCCGCCAGTGCTTCTACGCTTTGCACAACAAACACGGAAGCGAGTACCCTCTACCCGTCGGCATCGCCAAGACCAACGCGCTGCCCCTAGGCCACCGCTCGCTCGAGGCTGGCATATTCCTCGAGGCGTCCCGGATCAACCACTCCTGCAAAAACAATGCGGAGAACACATGGAATACTACTATCAACAAGATCACCATTCACGTCATCCGGGAGATCCAGCCTGGAGAGGAAATCACCATCTCGTATGTCGACAGTTTTAAGAGCTACAATGAGAGGTAAAAGCACCTGTACGCCGCCTTCGGCTTTTATTGTACCTGTGAGCGATGCTCCGCGGCGCCAGCCGAGCGCACACAAAGCAATGCGCGGCTTGAGCGCCTGATCTCGTTGGAGGAGGACATTGGCGACGGCATGGGTATCGTGAGTACTCCCCTAGGGTGCCTACGCAAGACGCGAGACATGCTGCGTCTGCTCCGGGAGGAGGGAATGGGCGGGTCGACGATACCGAGAGTTTACTATGACGCTTTCCAGGTTGCTATTGCGAACGGGGATCAGGCCAGGGCTCAGGTCTTTGCGAAACGGTGGTACGAAAGCAGGGTGGTTGTGGAGGGGGAGGATAGTGAAGATGCGGTGAGGGACAAAGGGCTCATTGACAGACCGTCGAGTCATCGGCTGTATGGGACGACGATGAAATGGAAACAGGCTGTGTCTCGGGTTCCTTCTGGGCTAAACGAGGAGGCGTTTGAGAACTGGTTGTGGAGGGAGAAGGGGGCTGCTTAAGAAAGAATCGATACCGGGAAGCTGTACCCTTTGCAGGTCAAGTCCAGTTATCACAAATCTGCGTCCAGGTCCTCAACCACAGGCCGGACTTTGTCTTCCCAGCCAAATCATCCCCCTCAGTCTGCTTCCCGACCGCCAGCCGCTGATCGGTCAACTCAGCTGCCTCCGTGGGGAGCTCTATGGGGAGCTCGCTAGACTACTATCCCGGACCTACGCCTAACGCACCGCCCATATCCCGTGCCTTCATCTTCGCCCGCCGATACCGTCGCAGGAATAGGAACATGGCCAGTATCACGATAAGCGCTAAAGTGATGCCTACTGCGATACCCACGGTCTCACCGCTGGTAAGACCCGACGACTCGGACCCGCCCGTGTCCGCCGGAGGCACGGGAAATAGGCCAGTCTGGGTTGACATGGGGCTAGAAGATAGACTACTAGGGGAAGATGACGACGGGTTTGAGGAAGAAGAAGAAGAAGAAATGGTCGGCTCCGCCAGAATAGGCAAGTCGGACGCCCCCATCGAATCTGAAATGCCGGCACCTTTGAAATGCCAGACCAGGGACGGCCTACCGTAGGCGGTACGAGTGAGACCCCCGCCCAAATGGTGATATTCGCAAGGGAGTGTGGCCAAGCTGTATACCCGCTCGGGACGCAGATGGCCGCCGTCTGCGAATGGCCGATGACTTCTCCGTCGAGGGTATGGCCTGCGCCGATGGTCTGTGATGTGGTGTACTTGTAGGGGCAGACGCCGGGGGAGTAGTAGCCCTGTCTGGCCCAGACCCTTTCGTAGTTTGGCGGCTCGCAGTGCGTGTCAACGGGGGTGTTTTCGACCGGGATTTTGGAGGGGAATTGAACTGCCGGTATTCCTGCACAGTCGGCCGGTTGGGCCCATGTTGTTGTTGGCGCCTGGACCCCGGCCCATGATGAGGGGGACTCGGAATTGCTGAGTGTGATGGTGGTTGTCATGATGGAGAAGAAGCTAAGTCTGATATGCAGAGGAAAGTCGTGACGCGCTGGGAAGACGTGTCACGGTGTGTGAGTGTCGCCATGTGGGTACATTTGCACTTTATCGCAGACGGGTCTCAGCCGAATGGGGGATCTGAACAGATATTAATTGAGCGGAAATTAAGGGGCTGGTCATGAAAGAACGATGGTGCAAACAACACTGTGTTACCGTGTAGTTTGGCCTGAAGGAAAGTACTCCATTTGGCCAGAGCGTCCAATATGGTGGAATGTAGCCCATGCTCATGGCATATAACCTCCATCCTGGGCTTCGGATCGGCCAACTCGACGTTCAAATCAAGGAGTATTTTCCTCTCTGCACACAGAATGTCACATGGTATCTTGAAGCTGTAAACGAAGACTTCGTACTATTCCATTTAAGGGGAAGTTTCCCTGTGGCCGAGCTATCAACAACAGTTAATCCCTGTGATAATGGTGCTAGTAACCTATATACCTAGATGGGGTATGATCTTGCTCAAACTTGAAGCATTATCAATCGTATTGTCATAAGCATCCTTGAGCTTCGTCCCAAATACCAACATTGAACTGCCAATACCTTCAGCAACGTAATCCGTCAATTTTGAACCTCTTTCTCTCCGCCCACAACATCTTTCAATACCCAGCGGACAATCCATCCAACACTTATCCCTTTACGGCTTGCTTTCAAGTTCAATCAGAAACCGAGCGTCGTTCATCAACTCTGGGATGTCTGCCTCCAACTTTGTGGCGAGCTCTTTGTTATCACTTGTGATAATATACAGATTGTACAACAGGAACTAGACAAAAGGCCATCGAATCCCTTCATGTTGATGGGCGGCTTTTGATACATTTTTGAGCTGGTGACTCTGCGGACGACGGGTACCAAATGCTAACTTCGCTGCAATAGCGAAGTTCTTGAAGAATCGGTCGAGCTGGTGACGATATCTTCTAGCCGTTGAGCTGCTAATGCCTTGACAATAAGAACGTACTCGGACATCGTAGAATGTTTGGCGGTTAAAATCCTCCAGCGTGCCAATGGCAATGCTACGCAGAGGATCGATGTCAAAATTATCCGCAAATTGGTAGACTGTGGCGTAGAACTTGTAAGCTTTGAGAAACTTGCCGTCGTCGTTGTTGAGAAATGTCTTGATCTCGTTGGCTGGGGACTGGTCAGCACTGTTCGCGTTGTTGAATTGGAAGAAAGGCGGAATCTTCATCTTTGCCACTCACTTTTGCCGGAGTAAATGTACTTCAGTACTAACTCGACGACGTCCGGACCGTATGCCGGCGTAGGGTAACTCACCGAAGGGCAGCCTTCGGGAGTAGCATCCTGAGTGTCCAGATTGTCAGCATGCATCTTCTTGGGGTACGGTTGTAATAGATCAACTCCAACACTACATCGGCTGTCAACTTGCGCTTCAATACCGGCGAGCGCAGCGCAAGGATCGTGCGATGAAGGCTCCAGGTTTTGTCGCCGCACTTGATTGTACAGTCAGACATATGTCCGGAATCGAAAAGCCTGACAGAAAGGTCAGAAAGCTGGATAAAATACTGGGAGAGAATCCTGAGAACAAAATGAAGATGGTGGCTCACTCGGTCGTATCAAATGTCCAGGCCTTTTGGCCTGCCATGTTTCGGCCGAAAGAAGATGACAAGATGGGGGGGCACAGAAGAATCCGAAGACTGAAGAATTAAGCAGGTGCAATATACAGATTCAAATGGAATTCAGCGAAACGGTTGCAAATGGAATCAAATTTCAAGCTTGTGCTCTTTCTCTTCAGAGTATTGAAATGGACAGGTTGTGCCATCACGGGGTGGACTGGTGGTATTTCCGACATCAAACGGCAAGAACGCGTCGCGATTGTAATCATCACGCTCTCCCTAACCATCAGGGTTCTCTTGATCGTCACGCGTTTGGCAACCCATCATCACGTGCCCAGTCTGAGAGCATGCCCTTATGTAGGCAGTGGCAGAAACTGGATGGTCTATATCTCTCAAGCTGGGGAAACGTTGTGCCAAACGTGAGAGTCAGTAAGCCAAATTCACTGCTTGAATTTAGCCATTCGATGTTCCCCTTGGCAAATATGAGTATCTTGGGCGCTGATGCCACCCTTGGCATAGTGCGGGCAAATGCCCTTAGGAAACGGGATGGGACACTACTATAGACGAAAAGCCAATGAAGGCAGAGCACTTCAAGAGAGGTTGGAACCTAGCAAGCGGGTCCGCGTCAAGATTAGGTAGGTAGCGTTGTGTGACAGCATAAGTGGAATAGCGAAATCCCCATCGTTCACCCCCAATCCCAAGCCGGTATATCATATCTTAGACTATAAGAAGCGCCCGTAAACCCAATGGTATCCATCACCCGACCCAAAACACCCAATCATGCGTCGGAAAAAACGCCCTGGCCGCCTATCATCCTTTCTTTACCTAAACCAAGAACAATACTCCCCCACCCGCCCCTTCACCATCCTGTCCTAGTTCACAAAGACCAAGACACCTCCCTCGCATTGTCATACTCGGCAGAAGCACAAAGATTCGGGATCTGAAGCTGCGTAGCACCTAGGATACCAATGGGGCTGCTGCTGGTGGTGACTTGTGTGGCATACGCCTCTTGGAACCAGACGTCGGTGAACTTGGGGAAGCCGGAGAGACCGGACCCGTACATCGGGCGCTCAACGACCCACTCGGCGTCGAGGCGGCCGAGGGCGGCGCCCCCGGAGATGGTGATGGTGTAGGTGTAGCCTTTGCTGATGTTCGAGAGTGTGCTGAGGCGGGTTAGATACCTAGGTACATTCCATACTGGTAGGGCGAGTTCAATGACTTACACCTTGCCGGCCTTGTTGGATGTCGTGCTGATTGTGACTTCGAGCCAGTCGCCAGGAGCCACTGGGAGAGAGCTGATGGTGTAAGCGCCGCTTGGAAGCCACTGCCACCAAGCCTCGTTTCTGGAGTAGCCGCATGTTAGTGTCCATGTCGTCGAAGAGTGGGAATGCCCGTCATCACACATCCATACCTTACAGAAGCCGACGAGTTGTCAAACTTGCAGACCGTGCCCGACTGGAGCACGGCGCCTCCCCAAGTGTCGCCATCAATGCCCGCCCACTGGGCTGCGGCCTGAGGGTACGTCTGGCCGGTCCGCTTGGTGCAGGTGGGATGCTGGAAGACGGCGTGGATCAGCTTGATCTGGTTGCTTGATGTCGTATGTTTGACGGAACCGCACCAGTTGGCGCTGCCAGAGGGAGGGTTTTTGGGTGTTATCCCCCGGGTGGCCAACCCACTGTCGGGCTGGCTGTTCTTCTTCTCAAGCCCGAGCTTCTTGCCCGGGCTGGCCTCCTTTCCGGGGGGGATCTTGGCGAACTTGATCTCGTTTTGAGGGATCTTCTTCCCCTTGAAGGTGGCCTCGACGGTGAAGGTGAACTCTTCTGAATCTTTGTTTTTATTTGAATTTCCCTGCGCCACCGCCTGCGTGGCTAGGCAGGCGGAGAGCAACAAAGCTGTGAACAATTTCATGATGACGACGGTGTCGAGGGGAACTTGGTTGAAAATGCTGTGTCAGGGACCGCCTCCTTTTCTATTTTCGTTCTGGTATCAGCGGGCTCCCTTTTGCGACCCGAGAGCTTGGATTCAGCGAGTGGGTGGGTTACATTCGCCCAAGCTAAAGTGAACAATGGTTCTGTAAGGGGAATGACAGGGCTTGTATTGGCCAAGCACAGCGGGGGGGCTTTTCCAGCCGAGCTAGCTGGTTGGGCAACAGGGACCTCGATGAGAGGAGTGGCAATTAGCGGTTCATCAGCCGCACGGTGTCCGAATTGCGACGTGGTATTTCCGCGCATCTCCAATCTCAGGCTCTCTTGGCTGCAATGCAACCCGCTGCAGCTACGCTGGGCGACCCGACCGGGTGGATTTGTGAGGCAGAAATCACCACTGCACCAAAGTGACAAACGCGATGCTCTTCGTCCAGTTCCTTGTCTCAGACATCATCAGCATGCGGGCATGATTTGGAGCCTGACTGGAGTGGCGAATGCGGCTGCCAATATTGATGCCAGGGGGTGGCATGTGCTAATTTCCACATGATCGGACCAACAGGAACGTCAGGGCTTGGTGCGGGCCGACGCTCAGGCAGATCTGCAACATCAACCAATGAGCTGCAGCGTCGCATTGCCGTGATGGTGGCGCCTCCATCAGAAAAGGGGCCGCTTCAGCTGTGGCCGGCTGGTAACACCGGAACTGCCAACTCAGGCCTCCTCGCATTGCGCTAACTTCTTCACCTAATGAGGTGCTGACTTCCCTTCCCCCTAAAGTTATATAAAATCTAGTTTACATCTCTAACTAAGTCTCTATTCTTCAACTCTTGGGTGATAGTTTCCAAACTGAGGCTGGCGGTTCTAATCGGCCTAGTGGCATTGTGGTTGTTGTGATGCGCTGTCTTTAGGGGTACCTCGTCACTGTGAGCTTCCGGGGCGTGGATGCAGATAATGCAAGGGGAGTTATGCCAAACTAGTGGTGGGACTTGGGCCTATTAGATGAGAAGAGGATAGGACACATGCACTTGACATGAAAACTAGAAAACAGGGTAAGCTGGTTTCTCATTGCTCGCTTGCGAGACATCCTGATGTCCGACAGCTAGCAAAAAGCTGCCTTGACGGGAGCGCTCCATGCCAGAACCAGCTGCCGGCTCCAGTAGCACTCGCCTCTCTCGTTCCAGTATTCCCAAGACCTATATCCGCCATGTCATCATCGAGCCAACCTTGAGAGTTTCTCCCCGATATCACAACCTCTTGCCGGCGTTTCCCCCACCGTCTTCTCGCTGGCCGCCGTCAGCTTCAGTTCTCGCCGACATGTTCCTATTGTCACACCCAACATCTCCCAAATCTGTGACCAAACTCGTCCCCTAACACGCATATCAACAGCCAGCCTGATCAACAAACAATCCCCAGCATCAACCCCTCCAGCACCATGAGCGACACAGCTACCACCCCATGCACCAGCTGTCTTCACGGTCCTGCCCCCCTCTTAATCAAAAACAGCACATCCCTCATCAAATCCGGGATTCTCTCCGCCAGGCCCCCACAATTTCTCGATTTTGACCCGTAACTAAGTACGGTGCGTACAGCATCAGCTGCATAAAAGGCCAGCGGATGCCCATGTACCTATGTGCCTCTGAGGAGCCTAGGACATGGCATGGGGTGTCGCTGGTGAGGGTCGTGGTCGTAGCGTAGGCGATTTGCGCTTCGGTGAGGAACCCTAGGTTGAAGAGCCTGGATTTGATGTCCTGGATTGGTTGGGCGTTGCTGTTGAAGCCTCGGTACCGAGGGACAGAGACCCACGGCCGTCACCCAGCGAAGGGTGTGCTTTGCCGCAGCCGTGACGAGGTAGCAAGATCGAGAGCGATGAATTGATTGATGAGGAGGAGGGCAACCCAGATGCTTCTCGGCGGATCAGGGCGATGATCAAGCACAAAGTTTGGCCAGAAGAGAAGAATAGGCAATTGAGGGATGAATTGAGATGGAGAGAAAGACCCCTGACGCGAGTGAGCGAGCATTCAACATCAGCGACAAGTCTGGTCGCGTTCGAGCGCGACATGGAAGCCCGAGACTTTGGATGAAAAGCAAAACTGCCCATCCGACCAACGCGGGCACCATTCCATCTGCTGGTCAAGGGCTCAGAGAAGCCTTCACCTCTCGACGGCGCGGCGAGATTTTCCAAAACATCGAACCCAACCGCCTCGATCTCCAACAGAGGCCGAGTCACAGGACTGGACGCCTGAACCAAACGCTGGACCGCAGAGTTGTTGCGCCAAATGTAGCGGCTGTCGGTGGCTGGTGTGCGCCTCGAACTTTGGCGCTGATCAGCTTGACTGGAAGCCTGGAGCTTTGGGGCCGAAGCCCGGAACCTGTGGTTGCCCGATAACGAGGGGTGCTAGCTGTCAGCTTATATAAGCAATTGGAGCCATTCGCGGATGTAGCCGGCTTGGCAATAGGGGACCCTGCAGGCCAGAGATTCTCTTCCACAGAACAACAACAATACACAACAATCACCACAATTGGCGATGAGTGCTAGATTCTGACACTAGCAGACCTAATCGGTTTTGTTTGAGGCATGCTATCGGCAAAACAGTGGTGCCCGCGGGCCAGGGAAGACCTTGGTGGTGTTGGAGCTCGGGTCGCAGGGTGACGTCCAGGCAATTGTGGCGAAGCCATTTTGGCCTCGAGGTCTGGAGCTGTTGCTGCGATGTTCGCTATGATGGCGGAAGGCTGGGATCTGAGCGCGAAATGGAAGCATGCGAGTAGAGACGACAAAGAATCGTGTGAGTGCTATATATCACGACAGAGCAATGGGTCCCCGACAAAGGAGGTCCCCAATAAAGACACCAACTAAAAACAATGTATTAGCGAGAGCGGTCCCGTCTCCAATCACTCTAATAAATAGGTAATGACTGGACACTTAACTGTCGTCTTTCGCCTCTATGTCAACAGTCCAACATCCAACACCTGATGGTTGGTCCAACCAGCCAAATCTGGCAAACAAAGATATGGTACACACTCCATCCCCACATAGCCTTTTCAAAGTCAAAAACCCCGTGATCACCACTATGCCCACTCCTATCCATCATAAACGCCACCAAACCCCGGAAAGTACGGCCGAGAGCTCAATTGGGCCGCCCGCCGATCTCCAGGAGGAATTTCGCATCGGCCACCAGGGCGGGCACCATCCTCCGCATTCCCTCAGCAATCTCCGTGTTCCCACCCGTCAGTAGATATGGGTTGTACAACAAGAACTGAAAGAAAGGCCACCGAATCCCCTCATGGCTGTGGGCCTCTCTGCCAGCCCCCCTCAAGCCTCCACTGCCCGGAGGATGGATGCGGTATGCCTCTGCCGCCGCAGTCATGAATTCGAGTCTGTTCAACTCCGAGTTGAAGCCTTGGACATTTAGCCCGATGTTCCAGGACCCCGGGGGGCCTGAGCGCTGGTGATACTGGCTGGTCATGGAGGGTGTGATGGCGCTGTTGTACTGCTCGAGGACACGGATGACATCCGTGCAGAGCGGGTCGACTTGGAAGTGTTGCGCCTGCTTGTAGATCGTCACGTAGAAGTTGTAGATTCTGTTGTTGCTCGGAGCAATGAGGTTGGACATGTGACTGGCTGGAGAGGTAGTTAGCGACTTTGTGATACCCTTGGGGAGGGGAAGTTGGTGGCTGAGGGAAGAGGCATGATGCCAGAGATGTCACCCGGGAACGAAGAGTTGGGGTGATTCATGAGAGACCTGGCGAAGAGAATAGCGGAAGAGGAATGGGACAAGTCAGCCACGTTTTGGGACATACTGTTGCCTGTTTATATATATCTGAGAACCAAATCGAGGATGGTCTTATCAGTATTATCCGGATCGTAGACAATAACTGCTCCGGGCTACATTCCCGGCCGGTCAGCAATCGTCGAGCGCAACCTACGCAGTGAAGATAGAAGGACACCAACAGTAGGGTTCGCGGTAAAAACGTCCTTAAAGTGACGCGATCGGAGAGCCAAGACCGCTCTGTGCAGCCGCCAGACTCTGTCTCCGCACCTGATCTCGCAGTCGGGGAAAAGCCCCGAGTCAAACAGACTGTGTGAAGAGAGAACGAATGAGAAAAGAGAAGCATGAAAGAAGAATTCGGGACTCACTCGTTCATGCTGGTGTTATTTTATCGCGGTCTTCGCCTTGGGTCGTCGTAGGATGGTGTCGGTCGTGATCGGTCGCCGCGTGGCGTTCGGCGGGGACTTGAGGCTCTGTCAACAACCGCGATCAAGGAGGCTTTGCTGTCAGCCAGAAACACTGCTCCCGATGATAATGCTGCTATGGCGGATTGCGACGACAACACTGGCCTGGCTCCCAATATGCTGTCGATTCTGTTATCCACTCTAGCGCTACCACTGACTTCGATGGCGATGGCGCTAGCTCACGCAGCGCTAGCGCTAGCGCTGTGTGAGACGGCCGAGGTCAGAGAGCGGGCGAGCCAAAGACTGAGCCTGTCGCTCAAGTCCAAGTCGCGGCGCAATCGGAATACCGGAATGAGAGGAAGCAGGACGCAGAAAGCAGAGGGAAAAAGGAGCAAAAAGGATACGACCTGAGAGGTTCCCGATATCTAGGAGATGGCGGAAGGAAAACTTGGAAGTGCGATCGTGTCGGGTGCAACTTTCAGAGCCCATGCTGCGAAAATGAGCTGGAAGGTGCCAGCTTGTGTTGCCCCACTTTACCCCTGATCCGGGCCCGTGAATGTAAACAATGAGGCTTTCGGATGAAGCCTCGTGCAACTTCCATCTGTGATCGCCCGCACTTTGCTTCGGAGAACAAGGGATTAACCATGCTTAAGTCCAGATGAAATGTTGTTGAAATTTTCGATGGCTTATTTCAGGTCCGTGCTGTCAAGTTGAGGGAATGTCTCCTTGTACTAGGCCTTGGTCCGTGACGGCAGGCCTTCAAAGAATGCAAGAAGACCGGGACATTGCTGACGCTTTGTTATCCGTACCTAGGAGTCCCAGGCGAAAGAAGTAGTCCTGAGAGAGCAAGACCCTGACCTCGTCGACACGACGCTGCGATTCCTGTACTCAGGAGACCGTAAGATTCCCTTTCCCTGCCCTACGGCTCTGTAGACAAGCGCTAACAGTGCTGCAGTAATTTCTGAGCTTCTCGGCATCAAGCCCCCTAGCAACGACGTCGACTTCAGCCCCATCCCGGTCTGCATCTCCGTCTACATGGTGGCAGACTTTCTCGGGCTGTGTGACAAGCCTTCGCCTCGAGATCATCAACCGGCTGCACACATTCGTCATCAAGCAAGTACAAATCATCCAGGTGTACCAAACCGCCGGAATGAATCCCTGGGTTCCCAACGATAACTTCATCGCAGCCTTCACCAAGGCCGCAAAGATGGCCTACGAAATCCCAAACAGCAAACACATTTGCTTCAAGTTCCCCGCGAAAACCATCCGCGGCCCCTTCGTCGAGTTCCTTATGCTCACCAACTTCACCTTCATCCTGGACCGCAAGTTCATTGAGGCCTTGACGGACGTCCCTGAGCTGACGCCCGACGTGGTTGCTGAGATGGGCGCGGCAAACTTTATGATATCCAAGAAATGGGGATTTGGTGAGAATCTGCTCTGCGATCACTGCGACCAGAAGCCCTTGAATGACGATGCCGGCAATGCTTGGGTGTCCCTGAGTGTGTGCTTCACATGTTGGGCGTCGGGGTTTGCTATCTGATGCCCGAAGGGTACCTACCTTAGGTAGATTTGGGAACCGCGGGCAAGTCTGGGGAGGACACAGCATGCTGCTGGCCGAGGTTGACAGCGAACAGTTATGACATAGCCACCACAGGTAGTTTGAGTCAAAATGAAATCATCAGGAGAATGTTTATGCGCAGTGCATGGAGTATCGAGATGCAGTTGACAAACCCCTAAACAGCTGGTGTTAGAACGGAAACGCGTTGATCATTCCGTTGCAACTTCCTGGCATTCTCAAGAGGCCTTCCCGCACTCCCTAACGGCTTGTCCCAATGCAATCGATGCCTCACAATGCGAATAAAGTCTGCAATGCAATGAACCAGGTCTTGCCACCCCGGCACAATGGTGTACGAGGGGTTCTCAACGCAATTCGCACAAACAATAGAGACGGTTTCCTTTGCTCGAGCTCCCGAAATTTTCCCAACGCTGGTATGAGAGATGACTTCTTCCTATTCAAGAAAGACATTGTACACCATGCAATTCTGTTCTCCCAAACGAGCAGACCTGAGAAAATACAAAAGATACAACACCAGTTTTCTATAATCCAATCCAATCCCTCGAGGAAGCCCATTCACAGGCCAAAGCCATCAAGCTCATTCCAAGCTTCCCAGCTGACCGACCACTGCTTTTCGCTGGCAATGCACCTGTAGCACACATCCTCTTTGAGCCAAAAGCTGAAATCGTGTCCAACGCGCGAGAGGGGCCTTTTCATGCAAAGGAGGCATTTTTTGAGCGGGGTGCCTGCCTGACGGATTGTCGAAGATAGCAAGGTCACCCATGCTAACCAGAACCTCAGCAAGCAACTCGGGCACGTCCTGCAGTGAGCGCACCAGTCCCGCATCCCTCGTGAAGGTAAACCACGTGAACATCAACCATGAAACAAATGGTTGCCGTATGCTCATATCAGGGTACTCGAAGTGATCGCCAGCAAGGTCGGGGATACTGTAAGCCAGCTTCGCAGCTTCAAGGAAGTAATATTTGGCTGTCTGATTTGAGTACCATGGGTCCAGGCGGGTGTCGGGCTGAGAATTCGTAAATTCGGGATGATAGACATTGACCTTCTTGATGAAGAGGAAATATAGTCTGTTGATGATGGAATCGCAAACATCGCGAAGGTCGAGAAAGTCCGCCATCTTATATAGTGGCACACCAAACGTGAGGGCCTGGAGGCCATCTGCGGGTTCAGGCTGAGTCTGAAGAGCTGGAATGTGATTAACTACATCGAGTTAGGGCTTCATCATGAGGCTGGAGTGCATTGGGTCTTACTATCGCCTGAGTACAGGGATCTCAGAGCATGGTCGAGTAGATCCGCGTCCTGATCTTCCAGAACAACCTCGCCCGTCTCAGACTCCTATCACGGCAACGGCAGGTTAGCAATGTCCACGACCTCACCGTGACGTGCACTTCTTCAAAAAAGGATGCATTTTTTTTCAAGAACGAGCGGAACGCTTATTAAGAAGACACACATAGCTCGCCAAGAAGAGCGACACGATTCGACAAGTCAAGACGGCTTATCTTGAACCCGCCCAGGAAGGCCCACGTGAAGAATGACGAATATTTGCAGAGAAGGATCTTATGCAGCCTCCACGTCCTGTCGCCACGTCTGGCCGTGCAGTCGGCGAGGATGCTCGATTCGAAGACACTACGGCGAAACATGACATGTCAGCACAAGAAGTCTCAGACTTTTCTCGGCGGGTCGGAGAGCGGGACTCACTCAATGAGATCTGCAGCTTTTGGACGGGCAGGCACAGCTGGCGATGGTAAAGGCGAGGGCGCTTCTTGGGGCACTTCGTTTGGCGCGCTCGCGGTGGCGGTGGTGACGGTCTCAGCTGTAGTCATAGCCGTCGAATTAGCGCCGGGATTGCCCGTCGCGGGGTTGTTCATCGCGGCGACGGGAACAGATGTCGATATCGCGGAGGAAGCGTGAGGAGATCTGATCCCAGCACTCGGAGTTCTAGGGCCGGCTCGGTGGGCGTGGACGGCGGCAATGCGCCGAAGGACGTTGTGGTCGGCGGCTAGAGGAAGGAATTGAGGGGCCAGAGAGCGAGGCCGTTTCGTCACGTAACGCAACCGAGGGAAGAGGCGGTGAAATTTCGGGAAAGTCCCGGTCTGAGGGCATCAGATCTTGGGCTATGGATAACAAGCTCTGGGTCGTGAGCTCCAGCAGTGCGGTGGAAGGCGGCGTTGCGCTGGCTGAACGTGGTGTCATCAGTTGGAAGAGGGAAGGACGAAAGCACGTGGTTTAGCTGCGCCCAGGCAGGCGGGCCTGACGGCGGTGCCTTCCCCCAAAGACAAATGGGACGGCCCGCAGAGAGTGTTGTCGAATCAGAAGAGGGACCAAAGCTTAAGCAAACAAACGCGCACACGCAATCTCATGCCTCAATGCACGCCTCAGCATCACCCCGCAAACGCGACGCCGGAAGCGTAATGTTGCGAGACGCTGGGAGCAGCAGAAGGACGAAGAGGTAGACAGAATAATTGAGGAGGAAAGGGTAGGAAATGGGAAAGGGAGGAAGGTCTGGCTTTTGTACTCATCCTGTCGAGAAAATGACAAGTGATAGGGGGCTGGGTCATGTGTCGGCTAATGCAGCCACCCGTGCAAACGGGGAGTCCAAGGGAATTTCCACTATGTTTGTCCATTTGATTCACCAGATGAAAGAGCTGAGGGCCCAAGAGTGATTCATTGACTGATGCAAATGCCTATCCCATCCAACCTCAAGAGTCGGTGGTCCAAGAGCGGTTCATTGACCATACAAATGGCTAGGTATTCCAGCCTCAATATTCCCATGTCCCCGGGCCGTCGCCCAGGATTCTCAGGCTCGCCATCTAAACCTCGTTTGGATATTTCTTGCTCGAGCATTTGTGGCAGTAATCGCCATCGTACCAAAGGTTGACGATCTGCTCGCTCTTCTCGCCGCCATACCAAGGGTTCCTGCTGCACATTCTGCATGTCCGTCGTGTGAACCGCAGCTGAGGTCGGACACTGGAGCCCAAGGCAGCTATGATAGCGGTGAGAAGGGCCGGAGCCTGCTCCAACTTGGTCAGGAACTCTTTGTCCTCTGCGACCGCGAATCTGGTGAATCGGAAGTGATTGATGAATGGTCTCCGAATGCTGGCTGGTCCGATTTCAGGGATGTCGAATGCCTCCTTTGCTATCTCGGCGAAAGCAGCTTTGAACTCCGAGTTTTGAGTGAACATGTGAACCTGCTGGGTGTTTGCTAACCAAGCCTTCTGCTTCACGCGCGCTTGCTTCCGGTCGAAGAGCGTCAGTCTGTCAACGACTTCCTGGCAAAGAGTAGGGAGTTGGAGGAAGCTGGCGATATTGAAGAGCTTTACGGACATGGTGAATGCTAGGAGAGTCGAATCCAATGCCAAAGGATCGAAGAAGTGTGCGATATGGTCCACTACTTCCACGTCAGCAGCGACTCAAAGTTCGCAAGGGGGTAATCACTCACAGTTCTCAGAGTAAATGAAGCGCAGCGCATGTCCCACGTATTCTGGATCTTGCTCCTCAAGCACAAGCTCGCCCGTCTCCGCCTCCTGTGTTTCAGAGTCGGTTAGCGAGGTTCCTGATCAAGAGTTCAAGCAAAGTTGGTCGCACCTTGAACTTTCCTGTGAAAGCGGCCCTGAAAAACTCAGAGCGCGGGCACAGAATGATCTTATGCAACTTCCAGACGCGATCGCCGCACCAGATTGTGCAGTCTGACAGGAAGTCGGAGTCGAAGGAGCTGGCAGCCGGAGGTCAGCCAAGATGCTTGCGCCGGCGAAGTAGGGCCAACTCACTCGCTCAAATCCATTTTTTTCTTCCGGGTGGGAAAGATCCCACCAGTCTTGGTAACGCTCATGTCGGCAGTTGGCACACTCATCGCGGCGGTTGCGGAGTGTTGCCGGTGCTGATTAGGTATGGCGTTGATGGTTCCCGAGTTACGAGGTGGCGCTGCGAAAAATAAACGGTTGTTGTTTTATGGTGGAGGGGTTGGAGGAAGGAAAGAAACGCGGCGCAGCGCGCGCGGCATGGTGGGTGTGGGGTGTTGAAGTCCCGGGCTCTCTCGGAGCCTCAGGTTTCTATCGGAGGCAGGAGCGAGTCAAGCCTAGACCACTCCTCGCAATTCGCAGACTCGAAGTTGGGCGGCGCGAGAATGCGAAATGCAGTTCACGCAGCGTGTCGGCGAAGAAACAAGGCGCAGCGCTGAGGCGGGATGTGATTTTGCTGGCAGCCTCGTTGGTCGGCGGTGCGCGTCAACAGTGCATTGTTCACCCTCCCAAATAAAGCTTCAGACGAAGGCGCCAAAGACGGCGGCTCGAACACACCAGCAAAGGCCAACCCGAGCCGAGCTTCCAGGAGTCAAGGTTGTACGGCGTAGGCAAATCAAGCACGCGCTGCTGATAGCAGCCTCGACACAGTTCCACAAGAGGGAGACGGGCCTCATATCTGCCAAGTTTCCCCAGCTCCTCTCAAACCACGTCTGTTACACCCAATCTCCCCTTGAGTCTATCCCAAGGCCACGTTCATCAGCAGATGCAGACTGGTCCTCCATCCAACTGTCCGCAACAGCGATGCCATCATCGCGCTTTCTTTGCATCCTCTGTGCCAATGCGGTGGGACATCCACGAGGGAGCCAGCATGCGGTTGGATGGTGAAGTGAAATTTTTTTTTCAGATTTCTAAATTCCTCAAGTCCTGGCTCTCGAGCGTCTGACTTGTTGGGCAGACACAGCTGTGGATGATAGACAACCCATAGAACATTCTGGGCACTGAAGTTGGGAACAGTTGGTCAGGAAATGCTGCATTCGGTATCATGGAGGCACCATGCAATAAAAATGGTCGCAACAACCAAGAGGTCGTACTCTCTATGGGCTACCTATCTCTCCCAGAATACTAACTGCCTGCCAAGTCCGTCCATCACCAGTGAATTTCAGCGAGCCCAGCCATCAGAGTCAGCTACAAGTTGTCCGGTACATACAGAAATTTCGGAAGCTTCTTCAGGTCGTCTTCACCGACGCCCCCGAGAGCTGTGATGTCTCCGCGTTCATCCGACCAGCATTTGTAGCACTTTTTCCCAACCATCCAGAGATTCACTTCCTGGTTGATATCATCAAACAGGGGGTCCTTTTTACAAATCTGACATTCTTGGTTAATTGTGCGACGATGCTTCTCGTACAGTTGCTCAGCATCGCAATGGGAATCTTCGCCGCGATCAACACGCGCAAGCTGCCAGAGAATATCGGCCAATAATCCGGGAATAGCTTGCAGTTCCTGCAGGAAGTCCTCCTCCCCAATAACATTAAATCTCGTCAGGGTGAAGAAATGTATGAACGGATGACGGATGCTTCCTTTGATCGAGGGATCCTTACTCTCGGGAATGGAGTATGCGATCTTCGCGTACTTGGTGAACTGGACGGCGAGACATTCAGGAGGGCCCAAGCCAAAGGAAGCAAGACTGTCTTGGATATGCTGTGCTTTCAATTTCATGATGTGGTGCAGCTCAGTCTGAGCTTCGTTGCAGAGGCTGGCAACGCGGAGGAAATCCCCCAGCTGGTAAAGCGCCACGCAGATCCGGACGGCATCGAGCTTTGTGTCCATGAAGTCGTAGTCCCGGAGAGATGTAATATGGTTCACTGGAAGTTCCGAGTCAGAAAATAGCAACATTAAGGCTGAGACGGTCATCGTTTGGACTTATGGTTACCCGAGTAGATGAAGCGCAATGCATTGTCGACATGCTCGGGGTTCTGCTCTCTGAGCACCACTTCTCCCGTTTCGACTTCCTATTGTCATGACGGGTTAGAGAGATCCATCATCGGCGTGTTTGTGCCTCAAATCTGGAGATGTACCTTGAAGTTTCCCATCAAAGCGGCTTTGAAGAACTCCAAGCGGCTGCAAAGAATGAGCTTGTGCGTTTTCCAGACCCGGTCGCGACATCTGACGGTGCAGTCAGACATGAAGCCTGATTCGAAAATTCTGCAGGGATGAAGGAGTCAGCGTTGGTAACAGGGAGCAAGGAGGCCCGATGAGGGCCGGCGAGAGAGGCAGAACACACCCGCTGGAATCCGTGATCGTTTTGACGGGACTCTTCCCGCCAGCAGCGGCGGAACTCATCGTGAGGTCTGAGTGGGTGTTATTCGGAAAGCCGATCGCGCCTTGGGCCCCGAACTTTGGGGCAACAGGCGGCGGAGGTGTTGTTTGAGGAAGAAGGGAAACGAAAAGTGTGCGCGACTCGAAAACTTGTGGGTTTGGCAACGAGAAAGAAGGAGCGGCAGGCCTGAACTTCCTCAGACAATGAAGTTGCTGGAGTGGTGGCTCCAGACAATGGAATTGCTCGATTGATGGTGGGCGGTCTGGAAAGGCAGCGGGCAAAAGAAAGAATCCCACTGCTCGGTGCGGAAACGCGTCAAAGAAGCGCCCGCAAAATAGACTTGTGTTGGAAGAACAAGACCCAGTTCCGCGGCAGGCTCGCTCGCATCGTAAAGGTTCTTGATCGCTGCGCTATTTGATGTGCTAGGAATAATTCAAGCTGGAAAATGCAGGAACGCCTCTCGAGTGATTGATACAGCGCATCAGCCGCCTGGGGGGACTGTTGCAGTGTCCTTTTGGCTGGAGCCTCCGCAAAACCCGACCCAAGACGCCGCGACGAACCCTGCGCCGAGCCCCGCAACGCAGTCGACAGGTTGGCACTCGGGGAGCGCGAGCACTAGAGCCCGTGATCTCAAGCAACGCAAGGCCGCTCTCCGGTGGTTACTACCTCGCAGGCATGACGACGCGCTAGGGACTGCTGGTTTCGAGAGACGTGGGAAGATGCGAACCGAAGTGCTCGCCACAGCAAGCGTCTGCCGCAGGTCAGGCCGCCATGAGTTCGTCCGTTTTTCCCCGCTTAAACAGCGCTACCGCAGAAGGGCTGAAGACCCCCTCATAGGTGAGTTTCACGCCTGCGGTGCAGAGAACCTAGGAATGGCGTCCCAGACAAGCAGCAGGTAGCTTACAAGAGGGAGGAACCAATACTTCCAGGTTCAAGGAAATGAAGCTGTCATACTATGTGCGAGCTACCTATGCTACTCTGTCTGCTGAAATCTAGTTGCGGGCATGACGGGAACACCTTGCTAAGAACCTATCCCATGTTGTCCTCCGCATCCCACTCAAACCAAGCTTCCGAATGCAGCTTCGCCCGCCACCAGTTACCATTATCTGGGAAGCAGTATCAGTTCTCCCTACCCCCCATGCAAGCACTGGTAGCATTGGTGGGACACAATCCAGAAGTTCACCCCGTGGTCCGCCGGGTCGCTTGTCTCCATGGGCCCCAAGACATTACGGGCGCAGTTGTGACAAATGTCCCGGGCCCACTAGTCACCACGGTTCTTGCTGGTCCCATCGTTTACTCTACTCAGACAGAGAATATCGATAAGTAACTCTGGGAGCTCTTGTTGAAGGGCCGATAACAGCACGCGGTCAACACCCGTGTTATATCTTGTAAAGAAGAAAAAAATCGGAGAATGGGTTTCGGATGGCTTGGTCTGGGATGGCGTACGCCATCCTGGCCGACTCGACAAAGGCGTTGATGAAGTCTTGGTCCGGTAACCAACGTGTGTTGCGGATGTAATTGACCTCGCACGACTGGGGCTTCTTGACATTTACATTCCAAATACGCGGCCCTATGGCGTGAATGACATCTTCCATCAGCTCATGGTGGTGTTCCTCCAAGTGGGTCAGTAACTCTGTCAGCGTCGAGCCCTTGATGTGCAATCGCGTGAACCGGAGAAACTCGACGAATGATCTCCGGATGCCAACGGGATCCCGATTTATCTTGGCGAGACCATCGTTTGGATGTTCGTGTCTGCTGATCAATGATGGCAGGGTGTATGCGATATTCGCGGCTACAGTGAAGTTTCCCACGAAACCTGGTCCAGGTATCCAGATCGATCGATACCGCAACTAAATGGCTATGGCCTTCTTGATGTTGTACTCGCGGAAGGCGTATATCGTGTCTCGGCACAGGTGATCCATTGGAAGAAAATCGGCAAGCTTGAAGAGTGAGACAAAAGTCATGTAGGCGCGAAGATTGGGGTCGGCTCCAGGATCGATTGTCTCTGTAACGTGGTCCACTACCTTTTAATTAGTCCAGGGTCAGATCTAGGGAGAGGGTGTATGCGTGGATTGGAAGGTGAGTAGGGCCGTAATGAGGCTGAATTTGAACTCTTACAGGATCCGTAGTACATGTACTGCAATGCTTGTCCAACACGGACAGGGTCTTGCTCGTACAAAATGACCTCGTTGGTCTGGGCCTCAACAAATCCGCCCCTAAATACAACCTGGAAGAAAGGCGACTGAGAGCCAACGATGGATTTGTGTACTCTCCAGCTGTCGCCCCCGCATGTGATGGTGCAGTCAGGGGGTATGCGGGACTTGAAGAGTCTGTGAAAAGCATGTGTCAGTCGATAGGCAGCTAGCTGAAGTTGAGGACGGCAGACTTACCCCATGAAGTTAGCATTGCCGTTTGACGGCGTAGCAATAGCCATCGGCGTAACCCTAGCACCCGGCGAAGCCATAGCAGTGACTGCAGTTGTCGGCTTCTGGATGATGGGTAGCGAGCGACTGTTCCCATTCAGAGCCGAGGGTGAGACTTTTGAGAACTTGATGAGGGGAAAAGTGAGAAAAAGTCTGTCGTGGCTGGATTTGAAAGATCATGAAGAAAATTCCGCACAGGTATCCACGTCCCGCGCCGATGCCGAGACGGGGAAGGTCCCACAGTACAGGAGCGCCAACAATACATCAGATCGCGGTCTCACAGTGCACTTGAAAGTGCAGTGAAGATCCCTCAGAATGGCCAGCGCCAGAAACAGCAATGTTCCAGTGTTGACAGCCCCTTGACGCACGGACCATGTGCCCCTTTCCTTTGGGGAGCTTTCAAATGTTAAATAGCCTCATGGGCCTGACGATAGATCTCCTAATACTGAAGGGTTCAATTTGATCCTTTTTCGGACCTAATCCACCCAATCTCAACGATTTCTTCTTGATCCCAGGCTAGTAGTACTAATTTGCAACACAGAACTCACCAGGTCCCTGTGGTGTGGGCTTGTCTCCCGAAAAAGGGCTGGCATTCAGGAACCCAAACTAACCATATTTCCAAAACGAACAGCCTCCAACGCGATATCTCACACACAATACAGAAAGCAAATCCAAAAGTGACAGTCAACCCTCGCTCCTCAAAAGAACAGAACGAGCGAGCGCGATTCGAACTCAAAGACTATTCCGCGGAGACCTGACCTTCTTCACCCCCCAGAATGCAAAGGGGTCGTTCCTCTCCGGCTCTGTCCCCAGCTCCGACATCAAAAAGACGCCCGGCTCTTCGACGATACAGGTCTCAGGCTCCGGCTCCTGGACGATCATGCGCCTCGCACTGCCCCCGAAGAAGTCATCCAGCTCCTTCGGCGTCATCGGCGTGAGCTCCGGCTCGCAGATCAGCTCTGGAGAACTTCCGCAGCGGTAATCGTCTACTAGTGTCGACTTTGGTTCCAGATCGGTCGCAATCGGAACGGGAATATCATCCTTGCCTTTGGACTTCTTGAACTTCTTGACTTTCTTGGTGGTGGGGACCGCCCACTCATCTTCGGACTCTGAGTTGGGGATGAGGCGTGACTCAGGCTCAAGCTCGAGCTCGGGCTCGGGCTCGGGCTCAGGCAGGAGTTTAGGCTCAGGTGCAGGCTCGGCACGCTTTTTCTTCTTGTCTTTCTTGCCTTTCTTAGCAACCGGGGCGGCCCAAATGTCCTCGTCTTCGACGGCTTTAGCCTCCGGGTCGGGCATGGGCTCAGGCTCAGGCTCAAGCTCGAGCTCAAGCTCGGGCTCGGGCTTGGGCTCAGGCAGGAGTTCAGGCTCAGGTGCGGGCTCGGCACGCTTCTTCTTCTTGTCTTTCTTGCCTTTCTTGGCTACCCGGGCGGCCCAAATGTCGTCGTCTTCGACGGCTTTGGCCTCCAGGTCGGGAATGGGCTCCGGTGTTAGCTCGGATTCAGGCACTGGCTCCGGTTCGGGCTCGGGCTGAGGCGCAAGATCGGGTTCGGCACGCTTCACCTTTTTGACTTTCTTACTCTTCTTCGTACTCGAGGGAATCCCCCACCCATCATCGTACTCGGCGGGCTCAGGTTCGCGCTCGGGTTTCGGCTCTCCAATCTCGACTTGGTCTTCTGCTTCGACGTTAGACGCGGTATCAGCGGGGAAGGGAGGGCCCTCACTCTTCTCCACGTCTTGTTCCTTCGGCGGGTCCCGGGGGCTTGTGTCATTAGTGGCATGTTCTTCGGCTGCTTCGGCTTCGGTCGCCGGACATTCCAAGTCGGGCGGTGGGACCGTTCCAGGGTCAAGGGAAGACTCGTCAATGGGCAACGACTCTTCGCAAATGACGGACTCGTGAACGGGCTGGGGCTCGGCGTCGGGAGGAGGTTGCTCGGACGGATCGTGGCTAGGGAGAGCGGGCACTGCCGGCGGAGAATTCTCCACGCTCTCTTTGATTTGCGCAGAGATGATGGCAGCCTCTTTCTCCTTCAATGCCTTGACCATGTCCTGGTAAACCTCCACGGCGCCAAGCAACACAAGCTTCGAGAATGGTATCTCCCCCTCGAGCCCCATTAGCAAGGTAACCTCGAGCAGCTTGTCTGGGTTCTCAAAGGCTTCCTTGACCTTGGCCTTGACGAGATCCTTGAACCATGCATCATCCGCGTGTGGCACATGCTTTACTGGGTTGGCTTTGTTGGCAATGCCGAGAACGTCAAAGACATGGAATCTACCTTGCAGAGCCGAGATCTCGTTTTTCGCCAAGCCCTCGAGACCATCGAGACCGTACCTCTTCGAGAGGAAGTAGACTTCGAAGGCCATCTTGAGCTGGGTGCGGCGTGTAGGAAGCGGGGTCTGGTTCTCGTAATTGCCGGTATATAGATACTGGACGAAGACATGTCCTGCCCGAACGCTGAACTTTTTCAAAACAGCTCGATGGTCGTCGCAGCTGAGGAGGGTAAGCCTCCGATGTTTGGCCAAAAATGATTGGTGGACAACGAGAGGAGGGCCGGTCTCGAACTCGAGGGAGACGACGGGTCCGGCAAATGGGCTGTGTTGCAGCATTGTTAGTGTACCTTGAAGATCGATCAGGACGATGAAGAAGGCACCAATGCTCTTACGAGATGGTTTCACGGCTGCTCATGAAGTAGGTGCTCCAGTCATCCACCTGGCACTCCTCGACGATGGGGGTAGCAGAGGCGACGTTGGGGCCCTCCTCCAGGGAATGATCCGCCGGAATGCATTCGGGGGTGACACCCTCGAGAGGGTCGCCCCAACTTGCTTGTTTCTTCTTCTTAGCAGTCACTGTTGACATTTTCCAGTCAAAATAAGAACAACTTTTTTGGAGCTTGTCGTAAAGGTTGAGTGCTGTGGATTGAAGGCCAAGTAGCAAAACCCAAAGAGCGCTGCGAGACCTTTGTCCCGCAAACGAGACTTGGGGGATGGCTGCATTTGTGCCCGAAAAGCCCAGAACAAACGAGCAAACAAAATGCATCAAATCTGATAGCCCAGTCTGGATGCAACCCAATAATTGCACCTTCGGGATCGGAAAGGACCGACTTGGTTGCCCAACATCTGCTCGGGAAGCTCCGCCGCCCAATGGGCCCAGTTTTGGGGGCGTACAAAACCACACCTGTTGCGACCTGCTGTAGGCCTCTCGGCAGTTCGCAGATGGCCGAGCCCATTACAGCGGTTACCCGCCCTCCATCAGCATGCAAAAGCCTCAGTTTTGGGAGTCGTCCGCCTCACATTTGTTGATGGTGGGGGATTGCTGCCTGTTTGCTTGTAGGCCCCCGATTGTAGCCAAATTGGAGCGCGCAGCAACCCAGCGTCATTCCACCCGGGCGCTCACGCTGCTTCGTTGCCCTCCTGCTTCGCGGGCAGTTGGGTGCAACAATTCACATCTCGTCAGTGCGACCATGACGACACCCGGTCGTCGCGCTCCCGAAGCCCGGGCCGCGCCCCGGCCAAGGCCCACAAGTTCCGACGTATCACCGGCCCAAGCCCGATAATACGGATGCGGCAATGTGGGGCGTGCATCCGGTGGCCAAGATTTGCAATGGCCGTCGGAGGCGCCTGCCCAGGAGGAATTAGGGGGGCACGAATACCTGCCGTCCTCATTGGTTGGCTTTGCTGTCTTCTTGTCCCCTTGGGAGGTGCCGATGTTAACTGAGGGCGTGCATCAGAGCCTGTGTTATTCTGAACCGTCTGGCGGGCTTACACGGTGTTTATTCCCCTCTCTCAATTCACTGCTGAGTACTTAGCTGTGTTGGAGGGATTGTCACAGCCTCTTGACGAGACAAGGCCAATGTTAGAACACCGGAACGATCCTGGCGATGATGGGTTGGGTGTAATTTACGACATAAGTCTCATTGAGTTCTTTGATTTAAAGCCAAAGGCCTGATTATCACATCCCAACGGCATCCCAGTGCCGTCTGCAGCCCTTCAAGAAACATGGGCCGCAACTCCTTTCTCTAGCTGTACGGTTTCCACAGCGGCTTTATTATTTGTAGAGGGTTTAGCTTCACAATAGTAAACACAGACTGCAAGCCCAAAAGGAAAATCACAATTGTACAAATGGCTTATTCAAGCTATTGAGACGCAAGGCATTCAACCAACTGCCGTATTTGTAGACGCAATAATATCTGCAGGTGAGCCATGCGAGAATTTTTGGAGCATCTCAAGAAGATTCATGTGACGTCTCCCCTCCGACCCCTTTTGTCCCAGTGAGCCGCCGGCGTGAAAACTCCGTCCGGGAAAGACATAATACAGCGGAGAAGCATGACCAGCCGGCCTCCTTGGGGAATGGATTTTTCTGCTCTCTGCCTCCACTTACGCGCCTGGGTGTACCTCGGTGAATGGCTTGTTCTGATCTCTGCCCCGACTTACGCATCCAGGTGTGTCCCCTCGGTGAATTGCGTCTTCTGATCTCTGGCCTGACTTACGCACCCGGATGTGTCTCCTCGGTGAATGGCGTCTTCTGCTCTCTGCCTCCGCTTACACACCTGGGTGTTTCTCCTTGGTAAATGGATGTTTTGTGACAAGTCATCGTGCCGATCAGATGCGAGTTACACTACCTACCTATATAATACAAATCAGAAATCACAAGGCCAGACCTGTATTTTCAGCACAGCTTTTAGTAGGCTAGCGTAATTGGGGAAGTCCAGTCGTCACACGGTTCTATTCTCTGCCCACGCTTATACACTTGGGTGTGTCACTTTAGTAAATGGCCTCTTTTACCCTCAGTCACGAAAGGTGCTATATAAGGTAGCTACAATTCCAGATGCAAGAAGGAACCTTTGTAGTCTGACAGTCCTTTTGACAGCTGATTTAGCGGCATTGTGGCTCTGTTACAGCCTTCATCACACCCTCTGCCCCCATTTCCACACCCGGGTGTGGCAGTCTGGGCTTTTTTCTTCAAGTTGCGAATTCTTTCAGCAGCCCCTCCGTCCTTCCTTCCATCACTAGCACCAACCAACAGCCTCCTCCCCTCTAGACTCTTGGGGCCCTTTCCCTTCGCTCCAAAACGCACCACTGTTGAAAAACTGTGAGAAGATGGCAATGGATTGTCCCGCGTAAGTCCTCCATACCTCATCGAGGGACCCATGCTACAAGAATAGCCGCCCACTAACATTTCCGCTTCCCTAGCCACATCGTCGAATCGGCGCCGACTGCGCTGTCCAATGCGGAGACGTCATCTGCACTGTCAATTGTGGCAAGACTACCTGGAAAGTGCACAAGGGTCTCCTCTGCCGCCGCTCGTTGGCTCTCAAGGCGACGTTGCTGAGATTTCCGGTGTGTTCCTCATACTCATGGATCCAATCCGAACGGATTGCTGTGCCATGGTCTTCCTACATAGTCCCTCCACTCGGATGCTTGCAGGTCACGATGCTAACACTGGGTTTCTCTGTCAGAAGTCCGAAATGGGTGTCATCAACATCTATGACCGGGACCCTGTAGTCGTCGGCTGGGCCTTGGTGCACATGTACACCAGAACCTGTAAGAAGCAGCATCTTCATCGAAATGATAGCCACTAATGCTATTTAATAACGCGAGAGTTTCTTAGTGGACCATATCCCCGTTCCTACGGATGGATTTCACATGGAAGCCTGCTACATCACATACGGCCCGCTCCTTTTACTTGCGAAAGAGCTCGGCATGGATCCCCTCGAGCAGACCATTGTGGACCACCTATGCCAACTGGACAATCCGGACCGTTCAGAGGGTCTGGCAGTGTTCGGGAATTATGGCAGGGCTCACAACACTTGAGGATCGGCGGAGCGCTTGTAGGAAGTTGGACTTGAGCCAACTGAAGGTTCAGCTCAGATAGACACCACTCGTCGGTTGGAGGAAGATAGCACCCCGTCCTGATACGTTGGAGGAAGATAGCCCCCGGTCCTGATACAACAATGCGTCTATTTCTCACCAGAGACGCATTTAATACCACGGCTGTTTTCTCTTCCCAAATACATTTCTTGTACGCATCCAGTCTTCCAAGCTTATTTACGAGTCCCCAACCGTGACGTCAACTGCAATCCGTCTTCGGCCCAGCCACCGTCGGCGTCACAATGCAAGACTATCCAACACCACACAATCAGCAAAAGCCCCTCACCCAGAAAGAGGACAAAGCAAAAACATACATGTCCCTCAACCGTACACTTCCACGGCGCATACACAGTTAAAGGCCCCGCAAGGACATACGTCAGACCACAGGTGAAGTTGTAGGGCGACGGGATGGTAACCATGCATTGGTTGTCTGCAACGGTGCAGGTTCCTGTCCAGGGGGTCTGCCGCCGGCCGAGTGGTTCGTAGTTGTTTGTGGGTGGGAGGGCGAGGGCGGTTGTGAGTATTGGTAGTATGGAGAGGGAGAGGGTTAAAATGGAGGAGAAGGATTTCATGATGATGCGCTTTTGTTGAGAATGGAGGACGACAGGGATCAATGATGTTTGTTTCCATTTTGCAGAATAAAAGATCGGGGGCGGCCTGGAGCTTAAATAATTACTTTCCAAGATGAATCGGCAAGAGCCTCGGGAGAGATCTCGCGGTGCAGTTGACTGTCTCGGCCGATGTCACCCAAGGCCATCGTTTTTGACAGTGTATAGGCGACATGGGGTAATTGTTGGCCCGATGGAGCTCCATGGATCGGTTCAACTGCCAAGGTATGCATTTTATGGAGATGAAGAGTGAGTTGAATCAGTAGTATTAATAGGGTAGCGCTGAGTAAGGAGGTGTGATAGTTGGGGGCCACGTGCTACCGCGGCCAAGACAACCTGTCATACGAGGCGCTTAGTGTGTTGCCATTCTCGGAAAGTATGCCGACATGGATTCAATAGTACAATGCTGACAATCGGGGGCCATTTTGTCAAAGATGATGTTGAAGACGGCTGGTTTCCCGTCCTGTGGATGGCACTTGGTGCAAGGTAACTGGGAAACCCACAAAATTACCTCCGCAAGCACGATGTAGCATTGCAGACACTAAAATGAATCTTTTTTCCGCCTCGTTCATAACAACTAACTCAATGTGCCCGACCAACGAAACGCGTTTACTCGACCCATATTGCTCACGTTGCCTTCACCAACCTGCTTCCCCCTTACCTCAACACCCAAAAACTTGAGCCCCTCTCCCAAAACTTCAAGGATTAGCCTAGCGCCTCGTCACAGCCGTAACAATACTCGTCGGCGTCATGTCACAATACTGTCAACATTGACACCATGCATCAGCCAACCTGGAAACATCAGTCTCTCCCCTCCCCCCTTCATCTCATACCCACTCAAGACAACAGGAACATGCATGCCCCTCAACAAGACACCTCTGCGCCAGACTGATATACGTACGAAGGTCCCTCAAAGATGCACTGGAAGCCACAAGTAAAGTTGTAAAGGCCGCCCGTGCCAGGCAAGGTGATGATGCATTGGCTGTCGGCGACGGTGCAAGTCCCCACGGCGTAGGGCACGGTTTGGCGTGGGTGGAGGGTGAGGTCATCGGGAGCTGGGAGGGCGGCTGCGCTGAGGGCGTAGGAGAGGGCTAGGAGGATGAGGAGGAGTGGGAGGCTCATGGTGGGTTTGGGAAAGGTAGGATAGTTGTGGGGATGGTTTTCTGGTGTCTTGTGGGGTTGAGCAAGGGAAATGATGATCGTTACTTGGAAGAAAGCGAGCCGGCCGGTTCAAATACCTTTTTCGACATGAGGAGAGTGGTGATAAAGAGATCGTGAGATCCCAAGGCGATGCCACGCAGAACTGTCAATATTTGGAATATTTGGGCTGAGCAGAAGCGGTATTACTGCTCAACAGAGCAGCTTCACTAAAAGGAGAATCCTAATAAGCGACTAGTTATGTGGCACTGAGTAACGAATCGCAACGTTGGGTGACTTTTGTGGTTTCCGACCGAGAGAGTCCTCCAATCACGACTATCGCCACGAGAGATAAGAAGTCTCGTCTTTCGAATCGCTTACTCCCCTTACATTTCCTGCGAGGTGAGGGTTTATCACCGGTGCCGCTACCTTGCATGGGTGGTTTCAGTTTGAGGAGGGAGATGGTCCCGCCGAGGGGCTGTATGTGAATCTCTCGCTGGTACTGGGGGGAAGGGAGGCTGTACAGGTTGGTAGAGGCCCTGAACACATCTCAGGGGTAGTTTGGCGCAAATACGGAGCGGCTGGGTCCGTTGGGAGATAGTTGTGGGAGATTGTTGTTAGAGATGATATTAGGGTTGTGTTTATCTGAATAAATGATGTTACAAATGATATCTGCATCCCTCCGCAATGCCCCGGGACAGTCTAAGATTATTATCGCCCGATTAAGCCCCTCCCCATAGTGCATCGGCTGCTCCCCTAAATGCATCAACTCACTTGTCATCAAACATCGGCCACGCCCCTTATGCTATATCCTCCTCGACTTGGCAGCTTCAGCCTACTTCGTAGCCTTAGTCTTCTTCGCTGCCGCTTTCTCGAGACAACTGAAGCACCGATTGAGTGTGAGAAAACAGTTGTCGTTCTTGAAGATATCCTCGGGATCTTGATAGCAGCCAAGACATTTCTCGGACTGAGACTTCTTGAATCGATGACCTTGGCTGAAGTGCTGGCCCATTGCGTAGAGCAAGTCTGACAAAAGCTCAGGTACGCCCTGTAAAGCGCTCAGGAGTTCTTTGTCCCACAAGCATGCGAACTTGTGATACCGCATGAGTTCAACGAAGGGCTTGCGGATCCCAGCTGGATCACCTGGGGAATTGAAAAGGTTGCTGGACTCGAGATCGTACTTGGTAATATCCGGGGTGCTGTATGCAAGGTTTGCGACGTCAGCAAAGACATCTCTGAAGTGCTTGTCGAAGAAAAAGGCGGGGTTGTTGTCAGCTTTATTGTCATGCTGTTTTCTCTGGAACTCGAGTCCCATCTTCTTTACGAAGCAACGCAGGGAATAGACAAGCCCAGTGCAAAGGCAATCGAGGCCAGGAAGTCGGCGAGCTTGTACAGTGGCACAAAGAAGAGGAAGGGCTCTAGACCCCCCACAATCGTTTTCTCGTCTGCAGAGAAGGGAACATGGTTCACTACTTTTGAGTTAGTGTTGTCGATCATTGAGAGTATAACTTAGGTAGGTACGAGATCTCATACGATTTCCAGAGTAGATTAAGCGCAAAGCCTGTTCAACACAAACGGGATCCTGCTCGCGAAGAATAACCTCGCCTGTCTGGAACTCCTGCAGACAACCAAACGTCAGTAATCCAATCCGTAAGCATCAAGGAATTGCAGCCGGGCCTGTGGCGTTAAAGAATGATAACCAAAGACATACGTTGAAGTTTCCCGAGAAAGCGCCTCTGAAGAATCTCGAATGGGTGGTCAGGATGAATTTGTGGCCTTTCCAGACCGAACCACCGCACTTGATGGTGCAGTCAGCGTAGTTGCCGGATTCGAACAGCCTACAGAGAACCGTTAGTCACTTGTTTCGCAAGCTTGAAGGATGTGATGGATAGACGGGTACTTACTCGGTGAAGTCTGTCGACCTCTCTTCGGCTGCCTTCATAGCTGCGGAGACAAGGAAATTTCGAAAGCCGGTCTTGGCGGCCACCGCGTCATTTGGCTCACTCATCGTAATGAGGATCTGTAGTTGTATGCGGTGTAGATGAGCCAAAGATAGAGGTTCGGCGGTGGCAGATTGGTTGACAATCGTTGGTTGTGGTGTGAGGTAGGAGTTGATATTTCTTTTATCATTAGCTTTCATCCCAGCCGTTATAAGATGGAGCAGGGGGCCGTTGAAAATTTGAACTCGAAGGCGCAGAGTTGGGACAGAAATTCGAAGAGGAATATTGCCCACCTCGATGGCTGACGCCTTCGGAATTTGAAAGGAAAGGGCAGCAAACCGGAAAGTGTCAACCTCCCGAAATAGCACCGCTATACTATGATTGTGAGTTGCGGATTTGTGTTGGTGAGCAAACGAGATGCCTGGGTGTCAATCGAACCGCAGCGACCGAGCCGCCTGGGGGCGAGAGAGGTTGAGTGCCAATCCGGAAGTTGGTTCGCGGCGGGGATGGAAGACAGTTCGTAGAAACGTAGGGGTTATTGAAAATCAGCACTTCAGACCGAATACGCATGGTTGGGGCAGAAAACGTGGAAGAGCACCGAGCCCGGTGACTCAAACCAAGGCCATCGGAAGGGAAAGAGCAACAAAATCTGAAGAGACAACGCCTCGAAGCAACACAACCATGCCCCGCTGTATTTCAAGATCTGGTTGTGATCATGTACAGCGACCCCACGGGCGGGGTCTTTGACACGTCCGTCACTGTTCAGGTGGGCACTGATCGGCAACATGCCCCTCTATTGCATTTGGGGAGGCACCTGGCCAAGCCATGGAACATCTCGCTTTCACCAGAATGCGACCTGAAGGCCTTTGTAGCAGACTCGGGAAGGAAAGCAATATATGCATTTTGATGGCGTCCAAAGGACTCCCTTGTAATGACTGGGTTCCCTTCTCTGCATTTTGCGGTCTTCCCGCTGAAAGTCTACCCAGGCATCTAGCTGCTCAGTCGATCAGAAACACCGAGCCCTCGCCATCCAAAGCCAAATCCACCTTCCTTGACCAGACCCGATCAGTGTCAACTTGCCCACTGGCATACGGTCAATCATCTTCAGATTCATCATCTTGAGCACTAGGCATTCCTGTGTAGCATTCAAAGCACTGGTATTTCGTAATCCAGAAGTTAGTGCTGGTGGAGGACAGCACGGTGTCCGAGTCCGATCGAGAGATCCGGCAGTCGCAAACCCTCCGGCGAGGATAGGCGAACTTTCTAATCTCACCGAATCTTCTAGCGGCAAATATAATATCCCCCAGAAGCTCCGGGATTATATTCAAGCGGCGCAAGAAGTCCTTGTCGCGTACGATGGCAAACGTCGTGACCTGAGGAGCTCGATGAACGGATGCCTGATCCCCTTGGGATACCAGGGGTCATCGTAAATGCCCTCGTATTTGACATCGTATTGTGCGGTGTTTGGCAGGCTGTACGCGACAGCTGCGCATTCGGAAAACGCAACTTTGAATGCCTCGCTGTGCTTCAAACTGAGATCCTTTGACGTGAACCAATCACGCTGAACAGCGTTTGCCTTCGTCTTTGTTGTAAATGCGCAGATCGTACAGGACATCTCGACAAAGTCAGCGATTTGGAAAAGAGGGATATAGATCTCGTAGGCGTTGAGGCTGTCGCTCATGTCATCAAAGACGTCGTTGATTTCCTGAGCTGCATTGCTTTCTGGTCAGACTCTACCACGGCAGCGAACGATTGAGGTGGATGGCCTGTTTGGGGGTCTTACGGTGTGCACAGTAGATGTATCGCAAGGCCTGGCCAACGGCGACCGGTCGCGAAGAATGACCTCGTTCGTCTCGGCCTCAACAAATTTTCCCAAGGCGCCCTTGAAGAAGCGCGACTCGCGGCAGAGAATGATTTTGTGCAGTCTCCACTCCTTGTCACCGCATTTGATGGTGCAGTCGGCAAATATGTCTGACTCAAAAAGCCTGATCAACAAGTGATGTCAGCAGTGAAGGCTTCGGATTTCAATGTTGAGGAACACGTTACTCTGAGAGATTTGGGCCGATTGGCAACGGATCCTTGGTTTCCTCGAAATCAGGATTGGGTGATCCCTCTTTTTCGGCATTTAAGTCCTCGTAGGAGGTAAATACAAAATTGGGGTTCCCCATCGCAACGGCAGCGAGCGTTGGTAACCGAGGTCGTGGTTAGGACAGGGAAGAGGGAATTAGAGGAGCAGAGGCGAGGAGGTAGGCCAGAGAAAAGGCCCCACCAAAAAGAAGCCGGAGGATGGGTTGGCTAGGGTGGGATGTTTTCCAGACCTCAGACTAGCCGGTAAAAGAATTGGTGCTGTGAATGAGTTTTTGGAGCAAGTGGGAGGGTGTGGAAATTTGGGAAGGCGCGTTTTTGGGTTGTGATACCTTCACCGTGCGGTCAAGCAGCCGTCGGTCGGGCAAGTTCCCTAATCGAAGTATGGGCTTGCGGCCTCTCTCCAAGCAATTACTGTGGTAAAATAGACAACAAACGCTCCATGCTCCGTTTGGACCCCAGCAACCGTTCACAGCCGTCAGTGCCTTTTCATGCCACACAATCTTGAGAGACACCTGTTCTGATCTGGGCTGTCGTGTTGAAAGCTTTTCGGCTTGAAGCTCACCAAGACAACTGCTGCACCGGTGATACGGATGCTAATATAGACAAATTTCCCCCCGAGTTTTCAAGTTCAAGTCGTGCTTGTAGTCTCCGTACCAAAAGTTGGGTGTTCCTCTGTCAACATATCAGACGCCTTCACTTGCGGGACCGGCAGCCGAATCCATCCTCATGCCGATGTCTCGATACTGGGCTGTTCCTCCGCTACGTTTCTGCCTTGCTAGCGGAAGGAGTCGCCCCGTCTTCGTTGCTGTCATTGTTGCAGTGGCTCATTGTTGCAGTGGCAGGCTGAAGGAAGGAAGGAGCAAATCAGCAGTGCATTACGTAAGCTCTCACACAATCAACGAACTCCAGTAACGTGCATGATAAGCGAGTGAGCATTCTAAGCGAGTGAGCACTTTCCCACTACCCCACTACATCTATCCTCCATTACACAACCACAACACTAGGAAATAATAATAACTGAATTAGAAACAGATGAATCAGACAATTCTGCAACCTCCTTACACGTGCGTGCATTATGGCCAGGCTTACCGCACACGCCACAGCACTGAATCTTCGCACGTGACCCACTTGCACCACCACCACCTTATCGTGTTTCCTAGGCTAACTGCTCACCCACAGCCTTCTGATCCAGTAAATCCTGTGCCTCTTGTACAATAAGTGACCCTCCAAGCCGCACACGTGTTTTTTTAGCCCTCCGTCGCTTACTAAGCGCCTCATTAGCCTTGCGTAATGCTGAGACTTCCGTACGGAGAAGAGTGACTTCGTGCATCACAGCCATCAGCTACTAGCACTCGATGACTACTTTGTTGCGCCATATTCTGGCCTCAGGGCCACATATCGTGATTCGGCTGGGCAGGATCGAGAGTTGGAGTGGCTAGCCCTCCTGCGGGTCGGGCGGTTTTACGTGGACTGCGGCGACACGCTTAAGGCGACGCCGATCCGCAGGGAAGTCAGCGACGGCCTCACCAACACCCTTGGAGCCCAGCACCCCCTCACCCTCGTTGCGAGGACGGACCTAGGCCTCGGCTTGACTTCCGAGGGGCGGTACAAAGAGGCGTACGCGGAGCTCAAGAGCGTGGCCGACGCAGCCAATAACGTTCTCGGCACCAACAATCCCGAGTTATACAGAATCATAAACTCCAAGGGCATCGTCGAGCTGTACCTGGGTCTCTTCTCCAAGTTGGCTGTGACGATCAAGACCGCGGCTGAAGGGTCCCTCAAGCTCTCGGACCCATCCAATAACCAGGACCTGACAAAGTGGATGTGGTCCGCCATTCCTCTTATCTACCTTGGCGAGCTCGACGAAGCCCTACCACGCCTCGAGTCCGTGTTCAAGAAGCGGAGGGAAAAGTACGGTCCTATTGATCTCGCCAACACGGCGACCCAGTTCCTCATCGGGACCGTGTACCGGAGGCGCGGCAACAGGGCCGAGAGCCTTGCCAACCTCCGAGAAGCCCTCGCCGTCCGCCTCCGGGACTTTCCGCTCTCAAACATGTGGTCCATGGACCCGGCCATCGAGCTGCTCGTCGCGTACTGGGACTTTGGGGCCACGGCCGAGGCCCACCAGCTTCTGGCGGACCTGGACAGCCACGGGCAGGTGGACTGCCTCTTCAACCGCCAGTGCCAGGTGACGCACATGAGAGCCTCGCTGCAATGGCAGGCCGGCAGGCGGAGCTCGGCGATTGACCTGCTCCAGGGCCTGGTCATCCAGGCCGGCCGGGACCAGTACAACCGCGCGCTCCTCTGGGCCACCCTCGACCTGGCCAAGATGCTGCGGCGCCGTGGAGCCAAGGGCGACGAGGCGCAGGCCAGCGCCAACTTTGACGGCGTCCTCGTCGACCGCCGGCTGCAGCGCACCCGAGCAGCTGACTTGGACGAGTACGCGGCCGAGAAGCCGAATCCGCCGCGGCTGCTGAGGCTGGCTGAGGAGGCCTTGACGCTTGTGCGCGGGCGCAGGTTCGCTGAGGTGGACGAGCTGATGCGCAGGGAGGAGGTGGGCTGGTATCGGGAGCAGGATCTATGGCTGTGGTTCAATGCGAGCACGGCAGCGGATACGACGTGGGTGCGGTCGCCGGTAGAGAATCTCTAGGTGTTCGGAATCTACGTACTTAGGCAGGTGTCTATTTTTTGGGGGGTAGTCTTTATGGTTGTTGATTTGCGAAGGAGGAATGGATTTCTTTTTTTGGATTTTTTTTGGGGGTTATTACCTTTCTGGCTTTTATTCTGGCCGGGCTACCCGTGCCGCACAACTTGACCCGCTGCTGGGGTGTGAGCAGGCTGGTCCTGAGCCTAGCTCCGTCATGACAGGAAAATCATGACAGAAAAAGCCGTACACGCTAGGATACCTTTTGACAAACACTTGGATTGGACGTATCTAGGTACCTACCGTTTACAGCCCTTAACCGTATTCTTCAAAGATATTAGCAAAACGGAACACCGCTTTATGTATTGGTACCAGTGGCCCCATACGGATAAGGGGGCGGGCGCACTATCCGTGTTGTTTTGTCCAGAGCGAGCCTGCCCGCCCCCATTTTAGGGGTTCTGCTCAGCCGTGCGCCATCGGCGCAACTAAGAACAATAGAAACAGCAAGGGCGTCTCTCTCCTCCTCGGAGATATCCGTCCGCAGTCACCTCCATCTCTGCTAATTTCCACCCCACACATCCATCCCTGGAGCGGCTCTCAAATTTCATGTCCCTCCGTCGTTTTTGAGGAGGGGCTTTCTCTTTCCTTTTCTTTTTCCTTCGCGAAACAAAGAACGCAACGATTGAAGCATTCCCATCAAACGGGTCGCCAAATCTCATTTTGACGCAATTGCCACCAAGTATCCGTAAGGAACCTAAGTCAGGTACATACACTGCCGCGAGATCGCCATGCTCTGCAAGGCCTGCCAGTTCGTGCTGCAAAACACGTCGGCCTGCACCGGGCAGCAGACCACATTCCAGGCCTCGCTGTGGAGGATCCGGGGCAATTCGACATTCGGAAACTGTTTCCTTTGTACGGCCGTCGACAAGGCCGTGCACGGTTCTAGGCCCTTCCAAAGGAGACTGGCTGGATGCCCGGAAGATTCCGACGATTTGTCCAGGACTGAGGCCCTGGTGCTCGGCTTCGCTTGTAGGATCGCGTCGCGGCCTCGGTTTGCCCAGCATGTGCGCGGTGAGTTATTCTAATTGGATGCATCGATTCAAAGTTGCCGCCGATTGATGGGAGCTGCATGCAACCAGGCCATGTTGATCAAGGCGTGGATACCGAGGTGGTGGGTATGAGAGCATGTACTAACCGGTCGAGCAGAAAAAGACGTCAATTTTGTGATTGACTGGGAGTACACTTGGCCGCCCAGTGGCGAGGGCGAGGGTGAGGGCACATCGACAGGTGACTCTGCAGCTGGGTCATTGGAGTTCTACTTTTCCCCCATCCACAAGGACCAAGAGAGCGACGAGTCGGTGGGCGTCGAAATGCGGCTGCTCAACCGGGGCGCCCCGTCCCGTGTCAGCGTGCAGTACAAACGGAAACAATACAGCGAGCACTGCCCAGAGTGCCGTGCCCTGGGCCTGCCCAAAGACGCCTTCCACACCTTCCTCGACCCGGAGCAAAGCCAGGCCATGTTCGGCGACACAGGCCGGTATGTGGAGGACGATGACGGCAACGCCATACTCCGAGACGGCTTTCGGCTCGACCCCAACGTGGACGGGGACGTGGCCAGCGGCAACACGGGGTCCGACCAGACATGGAACCAGATCCGACGGTGGATGGACATGTGCCACGCCACGCACGACAAGTGCCCCAAGCCAACTAACTCGGACGGGAATGTGGATGGGGCCGTGACAGCCTACAACCCAACCAGGCTGCTCGACATGCAGTCACCCCTTGACGAAGACCTCCACGGCCCGATACGCCTCATCACATGCCGGGACGAGAAGCCGACAGGGCGCTACATGACGCTGTTCTCGCACCCCCATTGGTCCGGCTCATAATCTGCTACACCACACTCACTCCCCTGGCCCTGGCCGCCAGGTAATACCAAGCTAACGCAGGTCGTTTAAGTGCCCCCAATTGAAAAATCGTGGGCCCTGGAGATGTTGATGGCGGGTGGGAGGGGGCGTTGTTCGGTGGGAAGGGGGCGAGTGGTGGTTGTGGAGGGGAAACCGGAATCGAGGGGAGGGATGATGGTTCGCTTGATGGATTCGGGGTGGTGCGAGGGGACAGGGTGGAGGTGCCCGGGCGGAGGGGTGCCGAATGGAGGGAGGTGTTGAGTGATGTAGACGGCCATTGTGGGTTGTGGCGAGGTGGTTCTTGGGGTTGGGCGTCCTGAATCCTAGATATCGGGAGTCTGGAACCAAATCCTTGGCGGTGTATTGGGCCCAGTGCTGGGATGGATTGTGAGAGAGGGGCGATGGGCCGGTTTGGCAACAGGTACTTGTTTTGCGGTCGCTTGGAGCCGGTCTGGAAAACAGCCGGTCTGATGTCACGGCGACATCAGTATTATCGAGGTCCGTGGACGGGAGAGTGTCTGGGTCTCGATGGCAAGCCAACATGTCATCGTGGGGGTGTTTGGTGCTTCGGCCAATGTGGGATCCTGTCCTAGGTAAAGGGAGAATGGGATACTTGGCGTCTGGAAACCTCTTATCAGGTCACCAAAACACGCCGTCGCTTCATCATTACTCAGCTACCGCGATCTCCCGCACCCGGATTCCACTTCTTCCCGCTATTCTCCACTCCTGCCCGGCAACAGTCCCGCAGCCGGTCCTTGGATGTCTGTTGCCCGTTGTTACCCCAGTTAAGAAACCTGGCCCGGCATCGGCTCCCATTCGCTGCATCGCCTAGCCGGTTGTCCGTCCTCCCTGCCAGTCGCGAAGAGAACAACTCGTTCGAATGGGTCCAAATCTAGGCGGCTAGTAACCGTCCAGCCTGCGGCAAAGTTCGACACTGTGGTTGTGCTATCGTGCCAGCCAAGAGGCAGATGCGAGCTCTTCTCATACCCTGTCTTTGTCGGGGCCAGTGAGACCGGCAACATGTCCAGTGCAGCAACTTCTGTGCACCAGCCATGTCGAAAGACTCTGTAGAGACTGTACAGTTTGAACCCAATGAAGACAGTGCGTTTAATGCTCTCGAGGACGGCCCATGACTCCCAATCCTGTCCATTTGGACTGGCACTGTCTACACCAACATCCACCTGTCGAAGCAGCTGCAAGTCATGCGCGCGTATGAGGTACTCTTGTCTCTCCGAACGATGCGCTGCTCCACCCCTCCGTAAAATAGTTGAATGATCTGATAGAGGACCACAGCCTGCAGCTCAGCTACGCCTTGGCGAAGCGAGTCTACTGCTGATTCCCCACTGCTTGAGGTTGAGGTAGAGGTGATGCTGTGCGGCAGGTCTGCCATGGGAGAGTCGATGGCCTGGAAGAGCAGGGAACGGTTTTCCTCGTTCAGCGAGGCACATGCCGCGCAGATGCAAAATGCTGCGAGCAGGGGCTCCGGGATCCTGTGGCTCGACGTGTGGAACAGGGCCCTGTTGATGAAGACGGTCTCGCCTCGTGCGGCGGACGTCAGGGGCAGGTCGCGCAGTAGGTCGCATATCCATGCTTGCTCGGTACCACCAGGCACTTGAACTCTCGGAACTTGATCACGTGAGCCCACAACCCCGAAAGACGTCGCTGTGATGGGGCTAACAATGGCCGAGGCATCCACATTAGACCGCACGCGCTCCTGACGTGGTGGGTATGCGTAGGTACCTACACTGCGTGTCGCGATTCCTGCGTCTTGAGCCGTAACCTAGGCGCCCTACCGCCGGCCGTAGGAGACGCCGAGTCCCGCGACTTCGGGATTCATTTCCCCGGCTGGCGCCTTCCCGGCATGGCGGAAAGTGACATGGTGGGCGACATCTACCGCAAGTCCGCCGCGATGGAGGCATACAGCGATACGTCCGGGGGTGAGAGCGACCCCATCGATTTTGCCGTTGCTCCTGGCATCTTTTTTGGCGGGCCGGACGGACGGGATCGTATGCGACGAAGCGTATTGGCAGTGGCCGATATGCAAGGAAAGAGTCGACGAGAAGGAGCTGGAACCCTTCGGCGAACTGGTTGAGCTCGAGGCCGGGCGGGCTGAAGAAACCGATGGCGTGGGGGATTCCGGGGCGCGCCTGGATAGTGTAGCCCGCGATTGATAAAGTTGAGGGCTTTAGCAAGGGATGCATTTGGGACAAGATTTGGTTTCTGGCAGACAGCAAGGCTTGGAGTGTCCTACAAGTGGGTTTCAATCGTCGGTTTCAGTGGTAGCCTCAGGCCAAAAAGGCGTAGGACTAGAGTACACGTGAGCGACCTCGAGCAAACATTCACTCGCCCCTCGCTACCTAGTCTTCTTGGAGACCATCCGTGCTTCGTCTACGTTTCGCTTCATCAGTCGGCTTCCGCCTTTGCCAGCTTTTGTCTCTGCGATTTTTCCGAGAACCTCACCTCTTAGCCTACCGTAGGTTGGTTTTTTCCCCTGTTCTCCCCGCGCGCGCGAGCTGTTGATAGTTGCGTTTTGTCTAGATCAACTCTGGTGAGTTCTTGTCAAGGCCGCTACTGGCGCGAGCAGCAACGCGCAAATCGACCGCGACCACGCAGCGGGAAAACGTATAAAGGTTATCCGAGCAGACTAGCAAAGTTCGAGCACGGCATCATGATGTCGCAACAGAACGAGATACACTTTACCGGCTTGCCGTCTGAGGTATGTGAACTGCACAACAAATTGATCCAAAGCACCCATCACTAACCGGGCTTCAATACAGGCGCAGCAGCCTTCCGTCACCATGGTCAGTCCCTATTCAACCTCGTTGGAGGACTTCGCCGTCAGCGCCGAGAAAATCGACCCGGCCGTCAGCGACATGTGCGAGGACATGCAGCGGGCGTGCTACATCATCACGACTGTCAGCAGCAAGTCCCGCCGCCACAAGGTGGGCGGCGGTGACCTGTCTATCCATCAACTCCAGCTCCTCGAGAAGGTCTACTTCGTCGCGCGCACATCCATCACTTTGGCGCGGCAGAAGCTTGAGGCTGCTGCCGCTGCGGCTGCTACTGCTGCCGACAAGGAAGGAATCCAGAGCCACGTCGCCTTCCTGGATCACCTCCTCAACGAAGAAATCAACCTCTACGCCATCATGGACAAGTCGGCCGCGCGCTCGCTCGGCCTCGTGCACCTCAACATGTTCCGCGGTCAGGCGAACCCACCGTACGACATCAGAGCCAAAGACCGCGGAGAGGCGGCCTGCGCGCTCGTCGACGCGACTAAAGAAATCATGAAGGGAATAGAGCGCGTCTCGTATGCCGTGCTGGCTCTCATGGTTGTTGCCATGGCCTTTGAGCTTTGCCGCGACGGGGGAAGAAGAGGAGCAGATCGTAGCGCAGTGGCTGGCGCTTTGGTCTCAGCTGCGCACCTGTTGTTCGACCATAAGGTTGCCTTGCTGGTCGTGTTGAGCACCATCTGGGTGTCGGGGGCGCGTTTACGTCCCCGGCGGTGATCTCCGCGCAATGATGGCGGATAGCCTCATCAAGATAACCTATGTCGCCGTGGTCGCGAAGGCTGCAGCCATCGTGGTGGCCGAGTTCGGAAACGAAACCATGGTTAGTACTCATTTGGCGGGTATGCTGGATTGGACCATGACGTTTGTGGGTGTTGGGGTATATATGTGGCTGGTGTTAGCTATAACCTGGTATGTGGAGGCTTACGTGTCCCATGTTCCTGTCTACCCCCTTATCCCCGTTCAAGTTGTCGCAATCTACGGCTTGGTAGCGCTGTTGGGGGTTGCGCTCATCATCCTGGCTGTTGAGTGCCTCGGATGGCTTTGAAGGCGTGAACAAGGACTGGACATGTATGCTTACTAGAAGAGAGTGATAGACCATAATACCACCTGGACTACAGCACGGTTGTTAAGACTCTTCACCTCATCCGGCGCCACAAGGCCTCTCCGCTTGTCAAGTGCCGCCACGCCTGGGTAGCGAGACTGGTGATTGCCAACCATCTCGCGGCACTACCGATAGTTATCCAACTTGCTGAGGGAAGTGTGTTGGGCGGGACCGCCCTGTTAGCGTCCCCCGATCCGAAGACACAGAGGTCGGCGGCTTCTATTCGGCAAAGGTCGAGTTAGAGTTGCTAGGCGGCTAGGAGGTCGTCGCGGCTGACCTTCCAGTAGCTGCCTTGGCGGAGGGAGGGGAGGGTAGCGGTACCGGCGTGTTCGAAGCGGAGGGCCTGGTCAGCGCGGGGGCCATCAGCATGTCAGACAGTTTGGGCGGAGAGAGAGCTGTGTGTGCGTGTGTCTGCGAGGGAGGGGAGGAATGGTGGCGAGGGGTTTGTGTTTAAGGGCGGTCAGCCTTGTGATTAGGCATGGAGCGAGCCTATCTAGATCCTTATCTTGCTATAACGGAGCCTCGGTTTCGCTCCGAAGTCAGAGATTGAGGTCGGTACGATGCTACCTAGTATTAGGCTAGGTGGAACCTACACTGTGAGTCCAATGCTCCAGAGTCTCACCCCAATGGCTCAACCTTGCTCCTCCTCTAGGAGACGATTACCCGCGGTGCCCAACCACCTCCAGTGCGCAAAACCTCTCCTCCTCTGAAATATTTCCAGGCTGAACGTTCTGCAGCAAGAAGCGCATCATGTCATGGCCATCGCGTCTCGCTTCTTCCTCCCAATCCTGCGTCGGCTTCTTGTTCATCTTACGATCCAGTAGATGCTCACCGGCAAGTGTGGCAATCTCGGCCGCAAGACCCAAAGCCGTCTTGCCGCTAGCGTCTCGAATCTCTAGAGAGGCGCCGCTCTGTAGTAGCCTGCGAATAGACGAGGAGTACTAGACCTCGCTTTTTAGCTCTTGGCGGTCTTTCTTGATACTGGAGCTCTTGGCCAGACGGGCGATGTAGCACTCGATCAAGCAGTGGATGGGAGACATGCCTGCGCTGTTGACGGCGTTTGGGTTTGCCCCGTAATCCAGGAGAGAAGACACGACGTGGAGGATCTTCTCCGCAGGCGGGAACCTTAAAATGGACTTGCTGTAAGTTCGGAGGTAATATGTCAGGCAAACTTCGGCTTCCATGCTCAGACCTAGGCGACGCTGGGTGTTCAAGTCGAGTCCTTTGGCTAGGAGCGCCCGGAACAGTGTGTCTCCTCCCTGCTGGGCCCATCTGTCCCTGCACTCGATGTGATGGAGGAGTTGGAAGAGGATATGCTTTGAGCCTTGAGCGCTGAGTGGCTCGGGATCCGCCCCTGCTTCCAGGATGATGTTGGCCACCTCATACTGGAAGTCCTGAGCTGCCACGAGGAGCGGTGGATGCATTCGATGGCCGACATTGTTGACGTCGGCGCCGAGGCTGATGAGTCTGCGGACAAAGTTGGAAACCATCCTTTCATCACGGATATTGCTGGCTTCTTGGACCACGTCGTTGACCCAGACCGTTCGATGGTTTGCCCCCAAGTCCAACAAAAAACTGGCGAGTTGAAGGTGGGCTCTGCCAACAGCGATATTAAGCGGAGTCCTGCCGATGAAATCATGCATCTCAAGGTCGGCTCCATATGAAATGAGCATCTTGATGATTTCCGTACGGTCTACATCTTCCTCGATGGGCGTGATTTCGCTGTCGACATAGAATCCAGCCGCCACGTGCAAGGCCGTTGTCCGGGAGGAAGCTTCCTGGGCATTGACCAAATTGGGGTCGACCTCAGTCAGCAGGTGCCGGACCATCTCGCTGTTACCATAATGGACGGCACACTGGAGCGCGTCCAGCCTCTCGCCGTCCCACCAGATTTGCGGATTTGGGCAGCCAGGACCAACGTCTGCCTCGTAGCGGGTCAGCAGCTTTGCCGTTGACGTGTTGCCGTGACACAGGGCCAAGTGAACCGGCAGCCATGTCGGAAAGTCGTATCCCGGTTGCGGGCCGAACTCGTGAATCGAGTCCACGTAGCTTTGCCATCTCCCGATGTCGTTGCCAAACTCAGCGCCAAACAATCCCACAGAAGCCTTGTTCGCGTCGGCGCCGTGGTTCAAAAGCCATTCGACCGCCTCGTCGTGGGCTCCCACAACAGCGTAGTGAAGCGGAGGGCCCCGCATGCGTACCATTGCAGCCGAGAGCGCTTCTTCACCAAGCTGAAGCTGGATCTTGGAGAGAACTTGGAGACGCGCTTCTCTGTGTTGGCCTTCGCCATCCACAACAGCTCCATACGAGACCGCCTTCTCCAAGACATCAGTCCTGCCCTTGGCGGCCGCCCAGCTCATGACAGATGAGCCCTGTTTTTCAACGTTGAAGCGGTAGAGTTCCATCTCGAAGATGGCGTGAAATCTTCGGCAAGTCAATGCAAGCGAATAGAGGACTCCCGTGTGCTCTTTAGGCGAGAGCATTTCCTCAGAGCTTGGGATGAGTTTGAGGAGGGCCTCTGTGGGCAAGCGCGAGAGCATGGGATAGGTCTGATAATGTCCGGCGGGATTGCTGATGCGCGTGGGCGCGGGGGCGGTGATGTCTGCCATTGCTGCGAGATGCCTGTGATTCGAAGCGGCTGTCAGCATGAATGACACCATGGTACGGACTTGGCATACATACCACTGAAGAGATCTTGTCAAAAGCAAAGCGGTGCTCTGCGATTGCGAAACCTGAGCGAAGGTCTATGCAGTACCTCGTGGCGTGGACAGTGGTCGTGTCCGCGGTGCTGCGCAGCAAGAGTAAGAGTAGACCAAGGTAATACTCGTCTGGCACGAGTAAATTTGTAGTTGTGCGCAAGGAATATTTTGTTCACGCACGTGGATTAGCGCGATCGTGAACGATGAAAAGAGAATGTCTGTGCGCTTTCGAGAACGTAACAAGGCACCGTAGCGATCGTTATTTTGCACTGTAGTACATCCACCCACTCTCCATTTCCACCACTGCCTTGCAGACACACTGGCAAGGGACTGTCAAGGGTTGTCAAAGGCTGTCAACGGCCGCCAGCAAAAAAGGAGGATTGGCAGTTGACGATGACCTTCGTTACGTGCGGGCTGGACTTGGTCATTAGCATGGCCTATGAAGCACACAAAAACGCCGTCTTCTGTTTTGTCCACGGCCTCTACAGCGCCTTACTCATCTAACGGTGGTGGAAGGTTTGCCCGCGAAGGCAATCCGAAGAAGTGGGCATGGGAATCCACTAAACACGTAGATACAGGGCCAAATACAAGCTCACTAGCTCTCCTTTTGCAGACCGAAAGACTCCGCAGAACAGCTTGGTCCTGGCGCCGTGGGCTATGGAGGTACGTGAGTTCCTAGCCATCATATACTTGCTAAAGGCCTCGCAGAAGGCGTTTGACTTGCTCAATGATAAGCTAGACTTGTATCTTGACGAGATACAGCGTAGTAATCTGCGACGAATCTAGGCACACGAAATTTCCTTTTTCGTTCGTTGTCCTGAGCTGGGGTGAGCTGTTAGCTTCATATGGCATAGGCGTATTCATGGCACAACCCACCATCTCTTGAGCGACCGGAGGCTGGCGATGGAGTCCCCATAAGACTCGGCCATCCGATCCAGCCTCGACCAGCGCTCACCAACGGAGGCCAGAACATCAGTGTCTAATATCCTACTCGAAGCGTCTCTCAACAAGAGTTTCTCAAATGGCGGAACCGGTGTGACCAGAGAGGAAGCTAGAGTGGGAGAAAGAGAAGAACTGCTAAAGTCGCGTGGCCAGCCATCCGCCCTGACGCGGAGTCGGGCGGCTCCGTTCACCCCGCTTAGGTCCGTCTTCGGTCAGGACTTCGCGAATCTCGCGCACTGCTATCAAACATTTCATGGAGGTCTTATCATAAGTACTTGAGGCGGTGCAGGTCGGCGCACCGGCGTCCTGCGTGTTTCACCACCCTAAAATCGATGACCACCTACGCTTATAGTCACGTGATGCTTCGTCACCTTTGATCTGTCCAATTCAGCCCCCGGCTCAGCTTCGGTAATATCTACTCATTGACTTGGGGCTATCGTTTCGATCGTCCCTTGTTCATTTCGGCTCTGTAAATATTACTGTATCCTTCTCGCACGCTTGCATTTTCGGATTCTCCACGACTTTCACCAAGCACCATCCGACATCAATATCAATAACTGTACTGGGCATCTGTCTTACTCTTCAGCAACAATGAAACTTGACAAGAACGGCATTCAGGACGGAGACTGTACGTCTTGTATAGCTCTCCTCGTTTCCTGCCTATGTTGCATCAAACTGACTTGAAGCAGCAGCATTGCCGCCTACCCTGTTCTGTGGCAATTGCACGACAGAATGCAAGGACTATAAGGGGCACGACGCTGAGATCAGAGTTATTGATGACACAGAGATTCGACGTTGGACGAGAGGATGTACTCTCAAGGCTATTATCGCCGCTGAGACCTTTCCAGACCCGCATTACGCAGCATTGGCAGGCGCGGCTATAATGGAAGCTGGCTACAAGTGGAAAGAAGTTGCCGTCAAGATCAAAGTTGTCCACCGGCAGAAGAGAGCCTCGTTTCGCATTATGTACAGCGACGCGCCTCCCAAGCCAGGTGTTCTTGCGAAAGCCTTCTTCCCTACTACTGGCCGCGCTAAGAAACGCACTCTGTTCCTCTACCCTGGCGCGTTTGCCGATGAGAATCGTGATTACCTTGCTGGGATTCTTGCCCATGAGCTTGGTCACGTGCAGGGACTGCGCCATGAGTTTGAGACACAGGCGGACGGTTCCATCCGCTTAGGAAGGAAAAACAGACGGTCGGTGATGAATTATCTTTCCGACATTCGCAAGCTACGTGTGGGAAGACAGGATCGGAAAGAACTAGCTATGCTTTATTCCTCGCATGTCACACGGTCTCTAGGCTTGCGAATCAAGGTGTTAGATGCGCCGAGGACTCGATATGAGTACTAGTCGGCCTAAGAATCTGAGCCGGATATGGGTGTTTCACGGACTGCGTTGCAATGTACCAGGTACATAGGTCAATACCTAAGTACTAGAAGTTGGGAATAAGGAATGAGATCAATCAAAGGACGTACTAGGGAGCCGGATGTGCTGTTATCCCAGTAGACTAAGCGGTTGTCATTTCCGGACTTGCGTACAAAGGCTCTCGCCTGAAGAAGGGTGGCCTTTAGTCAGTGCGCAAAGGTTTGTTAGCACCCTCAAGTCCCAACGCCTGGCACAACTCAAACAATTCAAATCAGGCCTTTAATCTACGTTGATTTGGGCTAAAAAGGCACAATTTACGATCAAAATTAGCAGTTTAATTTACTTAAATCCATTTGCCAAGCTGCCCTACACGCCACAGTCAGGCCGGAAACTGCCATCCAGGCTATAGTCTGACAGAATAACATATAAGAAACAGAATAAATGTGACAAAGTAGTCATTTTTCCAGCTAATTCCGTAAGCTGAGCACCATTCAATAGTATGCTTATGTAAACCAGTCTAACCGATACTGTAAAGATGCTTACCGTTGGAAAAAGCCTCTCACACTCCGCTAATATGGCAGGTATTGTAAGGATATTCAGCGCCATTTATAAGAACCTCAGATACACGTCTTAGCAACTATATCACTAAGCTAAACGATCCTTTATCTTTATTATTGAACTGGTACGGTGACGTAACAGAGAAGAAACCACAAAGAGAACCATACCTACAGAACGACTCAGCCGGCCTGGAAGGCCGACTCCCAGACTACTAGTCTTCCAATCAGAGAGACACAAATATAATCGACATAGAAAAACAGATACGTACCTAGTATAGAATAAGATCGAGTTAATAATGGTGCCTAGCATAAAACGGAGCTTAACATAGAATAATAAAGGAAACGCAACTGTGGATTAGGTTATCTTCCTTTAATCAGAGGGCCAAAATGTCACTAAGCTTCTAATTAGAGGTTTTTATAATAAATTTGTTAGATGATGAAATTAAAAGAAGTACAGTTTAAAGAACTATATGGTGCGGCACCTTTTTAATGGTAGCACGTGCCAGAGAACGCATCGCTACGTATAAAAACAGCTATAGTAATATCACATATAAAGCTTACAAAGAATAACAGAGTTAATTTAAATAAATACCTTAAGTTACACTTCCCCTTAAGACTAGCTGTTAGTCCCACTTATATAGTAGTTTTAAATATAAGTTAACACACTTAAGGCTTCTAGTTATAAGAATAGTATAACAGTTTATAATAATTAACCCTCCTTATTATTAAACTGGTGCAGTGACGTAACAGGGAAGAAACCACAAAGAGAACCATACCTACAGAACGTTACAGTCGGCCTTTCAGGCCGACTCCTAGACTACCGGTCCTCCAATCGGAAGGACACAAATGCAACTGACGTAGAAAAACAGATATGTACTTAGTATGGAACAAAACCTAGTATGTAACGGTGCTTAGCATAGAACGGAGCCTAACATGGAATAATAAAGGAAACGCGACTGTGGATTAGGTTATCTTCTTTCGATCGAAGGGCCAGAATGTTACTGGGCTTATAATAGAAGGTCTTCGTGGTGAAAATCGTCGGATTAATAATTGATGAAAGAAGCACGGTTTAAAGAACCGTGTGGCGCAGCCCCTATTACGACCTGCACCTGACACAGGCCTTGAAAGGACTGGCGCGGGTTAAGACAGAACGTATGGCAGGACGCCAACAGGTAAGGGGTGTTCCGAAGACGGCTTATTGAGCTAGCACTCCTAGATGAGGGTTCAATGTCACTGTAGGTCGTTGTCACTATAATGTATAAAGGTAAGTCTAAATAGTAGGATATAAATAAATAATTGAATATTAGTGTGAGGAACTAGAGTCCCTTACGGTGGTTATGGGCATAACTATAACTATCTATACTAACCAGCCAGAAGTACCTTATACCTTACTTAGTGGTCTGTTACTTAATAAAGGACTAAGTAACCTGCTATTAAGTACCTTTTACTTAGAGGTCTCACGGATGTTTAGTAGGTGAGCACTCCTGCTAAGACTAAGTAACTGCTGGTTAGTTATAAGGGCTTTGGGTTTTTACACCCTTAGCCCAGTGTGCAGTACCGTACGTACTGTCTTCCTACACTATTCCTTATGCGGGGGATTTATCGGGCCACTCCGGCCTAAGTGACGGCCTGTAGGGTCGTCACACAATTCCCCCTCTTTAACGTTCTTTTTCCATAAAGAACCTTAATAAGGGTGTTCCTTCTTTTTTAACGTAACTATACCTGTTAACTGTATATAAAAGCGCACTTTAAAAAACAGCACCTCTTATTACTGTAACCTTACGGACTTTACTTCGACTTTTAGATTGTAAATGTCACCTTATAGCTGTTATTCTTTAAAATCACTTTCCTGTCTCGTTACTATATAATCGGATAGCTGTTCTGAATGTTTACTAGTAGGAGCTTTGTCTTTATGTAACGTATTTAGTTACAGTAACACTTTCCTTTAATAGCTTTTTTCTAAGAAGTGCTGTCTTAACGTTAAGTACGACACTGCTGCGTGGAATTTAGAGTTAAAAACCCGAGAGCTCTGTAAAGCTGCTGCTTAATTTAAACGGATTAAAACCTAACGTTATAAAATGGAGGAGCGAGCTTTTTTTACATTTAATTGGGAGGTAGAGATCCTCCACTTTTAAGAGCAGGAGGAAGCTTGTCTAGCTGCTTCTCCCGAAATTAGTAAGTCTTTTAACTAAGGAGGCTTTCTGGCAGGAATATCTGCTGGTTCTTTTTCTAAGGGGTTGTTACAGCTAACGTCCTCTTCTTAATTTAGTTTATAACTTCTTTCCTCTTACGGTTCTGTAATGTAACGATAACGCACTTGTTTCTTTTTACTGACTTCTTCTTCTAACAGTGTTTATTTTTCGTACGGAGCTCTTCAGGGGCTCTAGAGGCCTAGCCTCCTTATTAGGTCTAAGGTCCTTATAACCCTAGCTAAGGGTTCTGACAAATGTCCTTCTGTACTTACTAAGGAGTTTCCTACTGCTTCTTGGGCTTTAAATCCTATAGTAATCTTACTCTTTAGTATAGTAGTTTAAATATTAGATCTTATCTTATTTCTAGTTTTTATTGTTAGTTTTAGTTAATCTAGATTCTTTTAATGGAACTCTGTAATCAGGTCTAGGTATTTAAAGTTCTTAATTAATTCTTATAAGTTACTCTTAGGGCTGTAATCTAGCCACTTAACGAGATATTTAAATGTGTTCTTTCCCCTTTGTAAATCCATAACTTCCTTAATATCGTACTTGTCCTTATCAGTATTAATTTTAATCTTCTTTTCTAAAGGAACTTCCTTTAAGGTAAGTTTTAAAAGTGAGATGTGAAAAACCTTAATCCATACCTTTATACTAGCAGGTAAGTCTAATTTATAATTAGAGGTAGCGACCTTTTTCTTAATTTAGAACGGTCTGTACCTTTTAAAGTCGAGCTTTTTACTAGGTTGTTTCGAATATAGGTTTTGTAAAAAAAGGTAGACGTAATCTCCCTTTTAAAAAGTCAGTCCCTTAACTTGTTTGCTATCGTAATGGAGTCCTTTTTTAAGCACTAGTTACTTAATTTAATATTTATTAGTAAATTTCTTCATTCGTTCGCATGTGAACTTAAGTTCGGCTTATAAGTGGTTATGTAATTCTTACATCCAGTCTGCGTGGACTATAGCTTAAGGGGCGCTAGTAGGTGGGCCTTAACAGAGTTTAAGCTCCTTACTGTAATTAGTAAAGAACAGTAATATACTTATTAACTTAACTAGCGTTATATTATAAGCTATCTGTGCTGTTAGTAATAGCTTAAGCTAATTATCTTATTTAAAGTTAACGTAGGCTTAGAGATACGTTATAAGTATCTGGTTAACTTGCTCCGTTTAGCTATCCGTTTATAGGTGGAAAGCTGTTAAAAACTTACTTTTCACTTCTATTCTCTATATTAATCCTTATTAGAATTTTAACACGATTAACTTATCTTAATCTGTAATAATATTATCTGGTTAAAGGTGTTATAAAACTACCTCTTTCTTAAAGATATAAGTGAGTTGCTCCGCTATTATATCCTTTAAGGTTAGTAGAAAGTAAGCTTATTTTGTTAATCTATCGATTACCACGAGAATTTAGTTATAAGTGACTCTTATAATAGGGTCCCTAAACTCTAGGATCTTAGTAACGAAGTTAAGCGAGATTAAACTTTACGGTGCCTGTAGTATAGGGAGTGGTTTAAGAAGTTTATAGGGTTTATAGTATCGGTTCTGCTTTTTATAATAGATGTTATAGTTATTAACCACTTCCTTAACTAACTTTTTCATTCCTGGGAAGGTGTACACCTATTAGGCTTATGTGAGAGTCTTAGCTTAGCTTATATGTCCTTTAAGTTAAGACTTATAAACCTATTAGACGTACTCCTTTTATTTGTCCAGGTTGTAAATGTACAGTTTCTCTTAGTACTAAAGCCTTATTCTTAATTTAAATATACTGTTTACGTTTTCTAACAGCTATTTTAGCTGATAACTAATTTCGTTATAATTTAAATACTTTAGGCACTCCTTATTACAATCTTACATATACCTTAAAAAGTCTTTTAAAGGGTACCTGTACTTATAGGTTCTTTTTACTAACCTTCTTACTTAAAAGTCCTGTTATTACTAATAGATATTATACTTTATTTATAAGTTTATATAGACATTAATAGTCTGTTCTGGTATTTAGTTATCTAATATTTATAACGTACGCTTTAATGTACCGTTTTTAACTTCGTTAAATATAATGATGGGGATTAGGACTGGATTAGTATCCTTATGGTCCTGTCTTTAACTAAGAGTATCAGCTTACCTATTATCTTTTCCTTTAACATAGTGAATCTGGAAGTAGAATAGGGCTATTAACTCTGCTTATTATACCTGCTATAGGTTAAGTTCCTTTATTAGGAAGTATTAGAGGTTATTATAGTCTGAAAAGACCTGGACTGGTTCTTCTATACTGTTTAGGTATAGTGCCCACTTAGTAAAGCACTGAATGATTGTTATTAGTTCTTTATTGTGGATTAGATATTATAGGGCTGGGCTGTGGATTCCTTTTGATAAGAAGGTAATTAAGTAGCGTTTCCTATCGTCCTGGACTTAGTTAAGTTCTCTACCGATTATAAACTTTAAGGAGTCTGTCTTGATTTAAAAGGGTTTTGAGAAATCAGGGAGGGTTAGGACTAAAGCTGTAATAAAGGTGTGTTTAAGGTCTTTAAATGCCTTTTACTATCTATTAGTCTATTTAAACGGCTTTCCTTCGTTTATAAGTTTATAAAGTAATTTTACGATTTTCGCAAAATACTTAATAAAATAGCGATAAAAGTTCGTAAAGCTAATAAAAGCTTATAACTCTTTCTGGTTCTTCAGAGTAGGTTAATCTTTAATTACCTTTATCTTCTCTAATTATATTTCGAGCTTTTTAAGGGTTACCTTAAACCCTAAATAGTTTAATTCCTAGACGTGGAAGTGGCTTTTTTTTAAGTTTATTATTAGCTTTGCTTTCTTAAGAGCTGTTAGAACCTGTCGTATATACTTTTAATGTTTCTTTAAAGTTTCAGAATAAACTAAAACGTCGTTTAAGTACATAAAGATAAACTTATTAAGGAAGGGGTGGAGAATACTGTTAATAAAGCCTTAGAAAGTTACGGGGGTATTTGTTAATTTTATTAGTATGATATAGTATTAGTAATACCTGTTACAAGTTTAAAAAGCCGTTTTATACTTATCCTCTTCCTTTACTTTAACGTAGTTAAACCCTATGGAGAAGTTAAGGTTAGAGAACTAATTTGCTTTAATAATCCGTTCTTACATCTCTATAATAAGTAATAATAAGTAGTGATTTTTAATTATATCTTTATTTAACGTTTAGTAATTAATAACTATATATAGCTTACCGTCTCCCTTCTGTGGGATAAACAGTATTAGGTACCCTGTTAAGGACTGGGACTTTATAATAAACTTATTTTTTAAGTTCTTATTAATATACTCCTATAAGGCCTTAGCCTGCTAGGGGTTTAAGTAGTAAGGTTAGAAGCTGTAGAGCTTCGCTCCCAGCTTTAGCTTAATTTCGTGGTCCTATAGTCCGTGGTCTAATAATCGTGGTATCTTTTTTTAAAATAGGGTAAACTTCCTATATTTAACAGGTACTTTAGATAAGTTGACTTTTTCACTTATCTGTAAATTAACTTTTAACTTCTTTCCACCTTCTAAATCGTCATTTAGGTAATACGGTAGACCTTTTAGTCCTTTAACTGTTTTAGTAAACCTAACCTAAATTATACTTAGTTCTAAGGGTTTAGTGTGTTTTTAAGTGCTTTATATATCTCTAGAATGGTTTGGTGCCTTTTTAGCTTTCTCCAAACAGTAATTACAGTTAGGGGACTTACTGAAAGTGAGATAATTACTCCTTTAATTAATTACAGGGTTGTACTTTTCTAGCTAAGGTAAACTTAAGATTATATTATACTTAATAACTGGTGTAATGTTAAAATCCACTTATTATTTGTCCCCGTCTACTTTAATTAAGAGTGGTAAGTGGTAAGTGACTTTACTGTTATTATATTAGTACAGGCCTTCTTCTCTATTTTAAATAGGAATTGCCTTTTTATACTTTTAATTAAGGAGTTTCCTTTAGTTAACTAATAAGGGGTGTACTAAGTTAGAAGTATTTCCGCTATTAATTACTACTTTTACCTTAAATAACCTCCCTTTTCTATCTGTTAAGCTAACATTAATAAAATAATACTTATACTCCTTTAACATCTAAGTTATAATAATTATCTGTCCTTAAGGTCTTATTTAGCTTAACTTTTAAGTGCCTCTCCTTCTTCTTAAGGTTTTTACTAACTAGTAAATTACTGGTTTCTGGCCCTTTTAAAAGGCCTGTAACCTTTTTTTAATTCTTTCTGGAAAAATAGGTAGCTTTAGTAAACTTAGCGATTAACTTTTCTTAAGTTTTCACACCTTAACGTCCAGTTAACTTTAAATAGTACGATGTTCTTAAAGTCTTTAATAAGTTAATAGTACGCTTTACAGGCTTAGATTGTAATAATGTCTTTCTGCTCTTAGATCTGTTAGTAATCTTCCCGCTTTTACTACTCTCTAGCTTTTCCGTTAAGGTGTAATAAGCACATTATAACTGGGTAATTATTAAGTATTCCTCCTCACCAATACGTGGCAGGGGCTTAATTAACTACAGTAACCTTCCACTTATTACTAGATTCTCTTATCGGGGAGTAGGAGACTTAGTAGTAGGCTAATTCTAACTTTACTCTTATAACAGCGTAATCCTGTCTCTATGTGCTTAGGAAGTGGTTATAAAGGGCCTTAGGTCTATAATGCCAGTTAAGAGTGTAATTATTATATATATAATTAATCTACAGTATATCCTTATAATTAGGGTGGTTAATATTAACTATAGGTGCTGCGGTTATAAAGTACGGAACAGGGGAAGTAATGCCTTATTTCTTCTCTTCTTCCACTTACCTCCAGGTGTGTTATTTCTCCTAAACCTCTTCTTAAAACTTAGGTAGTAATAATTTAGCTTATTCTTCCACGAGATAGTCTTCTTTAATAAGGCAGTATTCAAGCTAATTTACAAAGCGAACTCTATTATAAAGTTATAACCCGATTTCCACTGCTTTATCCTTTAATATTATAGTAAGACCTTCGACTTATAAGTCCTTTATTTCGTTTACTAACTCTTAATGTTTCTTCCCTAGCTCCCGGATCCTTTGTTAGTGTGCTTACTTTGTGCCTTCTCGGGGGACTTTTAAGGTACCAGTCTAAGGTATACTGGCTTTAATACAGGGTAATTATCTAAGCTAACCTTCTTCTAAGGAAGTGAGGGTACTAATCTACTTAACGTGTTTAAAGTGTTTAAAAGTCTTAAAGGGTACTGTTAAGAAGAACTTTCGTTTCTCCAGTTTAATTCTTTTAGTTTATTCTCTTTCACCTTTTAAAGCTTACTTTACTACTTAAGTGGCCTGGAGGGCTAGTTCTTCAACTCCCTTTACTATCCTAGTAAGGTCTAAGTTAAGGTCTTTCCTAGACTTCCTTAATTCCTAGGCTTATAAGGTGAGGTTTTTAAAGCCTGTTACAGTTAACTGGAATATCTTTTCTTAAAGTTAGTCTTTTATAACCTGTACTTCTAACGGTTTTAAGTTTCTACTTAGGAGTTGGTTTATAACAACCTGCACCTTTATAGCTGACTTTTCCAAGATACCTTTAAGGATTAGGTATACCACGTCCTAGGGTTCTTCTTCCTTCTCTTCCTTATCTCCTAATTTATATTTATTTATTTAAAAGCAGTCTTCCTTATTACCTATTATCCTGATATGGATATCTCTTAAGTTAAACTTAATATATTTTCCTCCTTTTAAAACCGGCTTCTAACTAATTTACTTTAGTAACGGGTACTACCACATTATATAACCTTTCTTACTATAATTAAAGTATTAAACTTAAGATAAGTCCTTAGACTGCTTCTACTGCTATTATCATTAAGGTTTATTACAATTAAGTCGATTCTAACAGTTTACTATACTAATATCTATTAATCTAGGGTGATAACCTGTTACGGTTAACTAGTTTCCCTTTTTAAGCTAGTAAGGGGTCCGTTCTTTCTAGAAGTTCTTTTGGTAATGGTAATTATAATACCAATTGTCAGCCTTAATGGCTATCTTAACCAATTCTTATAAGCGGTCTAGTCGGTCTTCTTAGTAAAGATCTCTAATAACGTATTCCTTTAGTCCGCTTTAAAACAGTATTATTAAGGCCTTTTAGCTAAGTTTAATCTTTGCTACTTCTAATTTAAAGCGTGTGGAGAATTTAAAGACTAAAGACGTCTGTCTTAAGGCTATAAGGTGTTATTTAGCCTGCCTAAGGGCGTTTAGTTCTCTAAACTTAATCTAGAGTTAGTCGATAAATACGTCAAAGTCGTCGAAAAGAGCCTAAATCTTAGGGGCCTCTTTACACGCTTTGTCTATAAAGAGGTCGTTAATTATCTTTACATAAGGTTTATATTAGTAAGTAATTACTCTGTCTAGTAAGGTTCTAGCAAACCTAACCTTTCCTTCTTCTTTAAAGAACTGCTCGTTATAATAGGTAATATAACTCTGGAGCTGGGCTATCTAGGACTCTAGTTATGCAAAGTCTCCCTTAAAGCGTAATAGTAAGGGAAGCTTTACCCGTTTCTTCTATAAGCCTTTAAGGTCGTTATTCTCCAGCTTAATAGCGTTAAGTTAAGTTTAGAGTTTTTTAATAAGATTAATACGGCTTTTAGTGTCTTTAAGGAAGGTTTTATTAAGTTCCTTAACCAGTCCCTATTAGTTAAGGTTTAAGTTTTTAAGGCGTGTAACTAACTTATTAATAATAAGGAGTTAAGGCTAAGCTTACACCTTCTCGATCTCCTTACCTTTTCCAGAGGTTGATATGTTAGTGGGAGAGAGGTGGTATCTAGGAGTTTAATAAACAGCGTTTAGAACTTTTAACGTTAATATCGTATTATAACCTGTACCTAACACAGGCCTCGAAAAGACTAATGTGGGTTAAGACAGAACGTATGGCAGGACGCTAATAAGTAAGGGGCGTTCTGAAGACGGCTTATTAAGCTAGCACTCTTAGATAAGGGTTTAATGTCACTGTAAGTCGTTATCACTATAATACATAAAGGTGAGTCTAAACAGTAAGATATAAATAAATAATTAAATACTAACGTGAGGAACCAGAGTCCCTTACAGTAGTTATAGGTATAACTATAACTATCTATACTAACCAGCCAGAAGTACCTTATACCTTACTTAGTGGTCTGTTGCTTAGTGAAGGACTGAGCAACCTGCCACTAAGCACCTTTTACTCGGAGGTCTCACAGATGCTCAGTAGGTGAGCACTCCTGCCAAGACTAAGCAACTGCTAGTTAGTCGTAGGGGCTTCGGGTCTTTGCACCCCTGGCCCAGTGCGCAGTACCGTGCGTACTGTCTTCCTGCACTGTTCCTTGTGCGGGGGATTTGTCGGGCTGCTCCGGCCTAAGTGACGGCCTGCAGGGTCGTCACAGCCCCTTTTTAACAGTAGCACATGCTATAGAACGCATCGCTATGTATATAAACGGCTATAGTAATATTACATACAGAGCTTAAAAAGAATAACAGGGTCGGCCTGAACAAACGCCCTAGGTCATTATATATTTAATCCTTTTATACCTCCCATCCTTCTTATAACTTATCCCATCTGTTAAAATCTAATTAGTGTATGGGAGGTAAAAATAGCTATAAGGTATTAAACTTCAAGAACCCACAAGGCTGTAGTACAGCAGCTGTGGCTTAAAGGAAGAAGTGCGTACTGGTCCAAGCTGTACTATAGCGCTGCAAGCGCTGTAAGAAGCAAACAAATGGCCTGAATTAGAGAGGCAGTGCCTTTGTAAGAGGGTTGTTATAGCGAATATTAGCGCTGGAAATAAGAGGATCTAGTAGGTAGTGCCTTATATAATAACTAAAGTAGAATAAAGTTGCTTACTTAGCTAAAATTAGATATAGGAGAGGAGAGAGCCTGTTATAAGCTGTGGGAGGCTTAAGGTCAAGAAAGAGCTTCCCCTGACTAGTTCCACCGCCCGCATTGTTCACTTTGAAACCGTGAGTTCCTAGCCTCTCCAAAACACAGAGTGTCGCAAAAGATATACCTACCAAGAATGTCAATCTTGTCTATCCGAATCCATTGAGCGTCTCCTTTGCCAACTTGGCCGCACCTTCACGTGTCGACACATCAGCTTGCACAACCAGGGTCCTGCCACCGAAATTCTTCCGAGATGCTGCCACATTTACTGCACGGGGTGCCGGAGAGTCGGAGATGTAGTTGATAACAACGCTAGCTCCATATCTAGCAAGGGCGGTAGCGATGGCTGCCCCTATTCCGTTTTCACGGCCTGATCCGGTTACAATCGCAACCTTTCCGGAGAGGGATAGAGTGTCAGGGGCCATTTCCGTCAAGCAATGAGGAATGATAGAGCAATTTCTAGGTATAGTGGCCATTGGTGAATCCTGGTGGTGCCTCCTACTGCCGTTAAGCTTAGAGATGAGAGCTTTTATAAGTTCCTCATTGTCGAAATTGGCAATGGTTCAGTGACCAATTTCCAATCCATCTGTCTTGAATATGAGATGGTGCCTTTAGCTGGGGATCTGAACATCTCCATTCTGCTGTACACCGCGATTGATGCAATTGTAAATTGATGTATGACCAGATCACAAGACGCGCACTTTGGAATCGTCCACTGCCTGCTAATTAGGGGGCCCAAGCATCTAGCTCCAAGGGCAGGGGTGCTTGGAATAAAGGTAATGCTAGATCTACAGGCAGTCAGTCTCGTATAGCTCTAAGAATTCGGCGTGAGCCCTTATCGTGGGAAGGAATATAACTAGATAGGGCGGCAGAGATAGCTCTAGGTGGTGTAAGCAGTACTCCCATGTCAGGTAGTGCCCCTAAAGGTGGTAAAAGGACCCGTGTGAATAGAGGCAGTTCTGTAACGGTATCTGGAAGACGTCAGGTATCGGCGACATTAGGAACTATAAGAGTCACGAAAACTACGCGAACCACACGTAATAGCACTTGAGCCACACGGCCGCAAGTATCAGAGGCAATTGCAGAGCCAATTATGGGCCAATCAGAGGCCGCGGAAGCTGAGGAGGTCGCTTAGTCAGCACGATAGTTAGTAGTCATTTGTAGGATTATTGCAGAAATGGAAGAATTGGCCTGGTTTGCGTGGCTTTTGTTGTGTAAACGTTGTTTGCAAGCGTTTCAATTGAGGGGGTTGAATGCGGTCGCGTTCTGGCAGCTGGCGCGGCATGAGAGGAGTGAAATGTCCGGGGGTTAGGGTTATATATGGGCATTTGGTGGGGTCAGTACAAGTGAGATGTTAGGCATAGTACGGGGATGCGTCCTCTTTCTTTTTAGCGACCAACTACCCAGATAGTCGGCCAGCTGGAATACGCGACAAAGGATCACCAATGGGACCAGAGCTTCCGGATCGTCTACAATGTGTGTGCCTGCACCCTACCTACTCAGTTGGCCTCAATAGGTACGTAGGCAGAGTAGGGCATCGGGTTCCGGCAAGCCTTACGGGTTTGCGAATAAAAGTAGAGAATGTCTGTGTGTACCGACCGTCTGTGTACAGTAATCCAAATTTCTCCCATATAACCCTAACCCCGCGCGCCGCCACCCACAAAATCACAACCCACACACAGAACACCAAAATCACTTCCCAATGTCCCAACCCGCAGGCCAAGCACAAAGTGAAAAGAAAATTCCCCGAAGAAAAAGTTGTGTATCAAAAATTCCGACCGGAACGGCCCCGAAGGACCATTCATGGAGAGGAGTGCCACGATGTGCAATGCAGACTCCCCCACCATACTGCGCAGTGTTAATGAGCTCTGCACAGTCGATCAAGGTAAGTATGAAAGGAGAAGGGGAAACAGGTTGAAAGAGCGATGGGGAGCGAGGGTTTATATACCTTTTTTCTTTCTTCCGTTTTTGCTCGCAGGGGCTGGGTGTGGGTGCGAACTTTGGGGGATCGCCAAGGGCTGGGCAGGCCGAGCGGAGATTTGGCCTCGGCTGCCGGCACGATAGGCTTGAGCTTCAGCTTGGGCTTGCATAAAGAGTTGTGCAAAGAGTTGTGAGACAGTGGTGGGCCGCCGTGCTTTCATCCGTCGCGGCGGACAAAAAGACGCCAGCCACCCCCTGGCGCCACCACAGCCACGTTGAACCATAACATGCCCCAGCCCAGACGCAAGCACATCCCTGCCGTCTTTCTGTCTTCACACACCAAAAGACTGAGAACCCGCTGAAAATGTCAAAAAGAAGATGTGTCTCGACGTGGGCCTGATTTGAACAGACGCTCCCGAAGGAAATAGATTTCTAGTCTATCGCATTAGACCACTCTGCCACCACGCCTACGTTGGATAAAACATTGTGTTGATGGCCTCGCTTAGGGCGGCAGCCACACATGCAGCCTCCCCGTAACGAAACGTCAAGAATAGTTTGCCTTTGTCAATTGAAACCCGCAAGTCAATATACACTGGATGAAGCAGCGTCTCTGAGAGGGAAGGTCAAAAAAGGATCATGGATAATTTCCATGCTTTGCTGGTTGAATACCATATGATGCAGCGTCTCTGAGACGAAAGGTTATACATGGTTTGCTTCTGCTGGTTGAGCTCCGTAAAATTCGATGCAAATTCCCGGCCGGACGTTCAATCCCCTGAATAACAAACACCCTGAACAAGGGACCCAGAAGAAAACATGCATAATTCCTCCTCCCATCATGTAAGAAGGTGCAGATGGTGTCACTTCAAACAGGTTCCGTATTTTTGAGACAAAAAATCATGATTTGCTTTCGTTCAATGAAACCTATAAATTTTATACCCTAACTCCCAACCGAGCGCCTAACCAATGAGAAAAACCCCAGAAACCCAAGAAATGAGAAAGAAAAAGAGGAAACATTACAACCACCTCCAACATGCAAAATCCCCTTTCCCATTATCCAAATAATTCATCAAGCACTCTTTGCCGGCCACCCCGTCCTCTTCTTCGTGACCACATACAAATTCAACGGCCTAATCAGCTGAAACTCCGGGTCGTATTCCACGGCCTCCAGCCCATCCCTCACAAACTTATACCGGAACAGCAGCTCCGACAACAGAATCTTCACCTCCAGCAGCGCAAAGTTAAACCCGATGCAGCCTCTCGGTCCGGTCGCAAACGGAATGTACGCCGCCCTATGGCGCTCCTTGATGTCATCCGCCAGCCAGCGGTCGGGGTCAAAGCGGAAGGGGTCGTTCCAGACTTCCGAGTTGGTGTAGATGGCGTACAGGGCCGGGATGATGACGGCATCGGCGGGGAGGCGGTATCCGCCGGGGAGGACGACGTCAGTCTTGATGGTGCGGCCCGGCTGGAACGATGCGTTGTGCAGGCGCTGGGTCTCCTTGAAGAAGCGGTCGAGGTAGGGGAGACCGTGGGCAAACTCAGGGGTCCATTCCGTCTCGGAGGTGAAGCCGAAGTCGACGAGTTCCTGGAGGAGACGGTCTTGGGTCTCGGGGTAGATGACGAGGCAGTAGATGAGCCAGGACATGAGAGCCGAGGTGGTGGTGTAGCCGGCGCCGGTGACGACGATCATGTTGGCGAGAACGAGGTCGCGCGGGAAGCGCTCGCCCTTTTCGTCGACGGCGTTGAGAAGGAAGTCAACGACGCAGGATGTTTTGAGCGCGGCCTCGGCGATTGGCATGTCTGCAATGCTAGAGACGGGCGCTGTGTCGATGACGCCGTTGAGGAGGGCGTATGTTTCCTTTCGGACTGTAGTCAGGCGGGTAGAGTCGCCCTAGGGGAGCAAGCGGTACCACTCGCCGCGGGCGGTAACTTTCTTGTTGAGGGAGAGCATGGAGACGATGCTGGTGATAATTGGGTTTGGCGTCGGGGCTATCGAAGTGGCCCAAAGTCCACGCCTAGCGCAAACTTGCCGATGGTCTCGGAGGCGAGCTTGACCATGAACTGGTAGACGTTCCATGATTCCCCGCGCTCGTCAAGCTGGTCAAAGATCTTGAAGGACTTGTGCACGCAGCTTTGCATAAGAGGTGTGTAGTGGCGGACTGCTTTGGGGCCCATGGCTGGGGGAAGGAACTTGTGGGCGAGGCGCCAGTTGTCGTTCTCGGTGTCGCAGACGAAGATGGCGGTGTTGTCCTTCACGACCCAGAGGGGGTGGGCTTCGCCGATTTTCTTGGTGAAATACTGGGATTCCAGGAGCGCTGCCAGAGCGGTGTCCGGGCTGTCGGTAAGGTAGGTGGTCTTGCTCATGTTGGTGGTTTTGATGGCATGGCCGTATTTGCGGAATAGGCGGTGGTGGTTGCCCGGATGGTCGGGGAAGATCTCATAGCAGCTGCCGACGAGAGGCAGGCCGGCAGGGCCTTGGGGGTTTTGGACCGCTTGGCCATCGATGCGAAGGCCGATGGGACCAGTGGCCGCGAGCACGTCTTCTATGCTCAGGAGGTCTTTGTCTTCAGACGAGTGAAATGTGATACCTGCAGGGACTGCGACATGAAGTGCTTGACCAGCGGCCTTCTTGAGATCGTCAAACTTATATTTTGGCTCGGCCGCCACTGTTTGGGCGGTTGACAAGTCGTCGCCGATGAGATAGAACTGTGACATCATCTTGGGAGGATGAGGCGGTATAGAGAGACTGAATGCCCGTCAATGTGGTTCGCACGTAGGACACGGCGAGATAAATAGGATACGTCGGCGCCATCATCGTGACTCGAGCCCTCGGCTTCCCGCAGTTCGGGAAGCACAACCTGGGAAGAAAGCGGTGGATTTGGATTGTGGGTTGTGGATTGTGAAGCTTGATGCCGTGGTTTCGAGATGTGAGACTGGAGCAGGGACGTGGCGATGTGGACTAAATATCTTAACGGCCCCCTCCTTGTGTGTTCCGCGAGTGCCGGTGCCGTAGCAGGATGACATTGGCGATGAGTTCCCTGGGATGCGGAGGGGTGCGAAATTCGTCGGAGTCGCGCTGAGTAAGTCCTCTGTGGGGGGTTCCGAAGAAGCCGGTAACTCCGTGACCCCCACCTATTCCCCACGGTTTACCTTCCCGAGCCTATGCGATGCTTATTTTGACAAAGAGCGGGTTGTCGCAGTGATTGCTGCAGCAAACAACTCTCGAAAAATGGGATTGGGCTCCCCTTCCAAGATGTCGCCGCCGATCGAGTCATTGCATCGGGATGATGAAACCAGACATGATCGCAATCTTCGCTTTCGGTTCGAGGATTGATGGACATGTTCGGACGTTCGGAATTCCGATGAAATTTCGTTGCCTCAGCTCCATTTAAGATGAAGCCGCTGGAGGGAGACCAGACGTCAAGATCTCAGTCCTGCCATGTTGACATCTGCATTCCTGCCGTTCCTTCCAAGCCCAACGACTTGCAAAACACCCAACCCACCGCTCTTTTTCTGACGTCATTCCGTCGACCCACCAAAGAAAGCACCTGCCCGACATGGCGACCACATTCTTTTTGGAAGATGTGCAAAAAACACAACCAGCTCGGCGACATCTGGCTGGTCCTTCATAACAAAGTCTACGATGTGACAAAATATCTGCAAGACCACCCTGGTGGCGACGCCATTCTGATGGAAGTTGCTGGCACCGACGCGACCGAAGGCTTCGAGGAGGTGGGGCATTCCCTGGAAGCCAATGAAGAGCTATACATCGGCGAGCTAGCAGAAGAGCACCACTCGGAGCTGGTCGAAGTGTTCCGCCCAACCTTCGAGAAAGTATCGCAGCAGGCGGCCGTCGCCGTTTCCAAAGCAACCTCCAAAAACAGCTCGCATCCTCCGAGGCGCACTCGGTCTTGGATTGGCCGCGGGTGTCGGCGCCATCATTCTGACAAGACGCGGCCACCCGATCACTGCAACCCTCCGCACCGCGCTTGCTCGCATCCCCAGCTCAACATCACTTCTCCCCAACTCTTCCAACTCCTCATTCTAGACAGGCTTCTGCTTTGCCAGTGTCACCGAGGCATCGCTCTCCATCGCATTGTCCCTCTGGGTATGGTCCAAGTTCGACGTCCAGGAAGAGTTCACACACTTGGCTGCTCGCCGCCCCGCCAGTTCAACACGAACCCTCCGAGCCGTCGGAAAGCCCGCCCTGACACAAACAACCGCTGCACTACTCTTGGGCAAAGCCGTCGGTCCTTCATCCGCGGTTCTTGACCCAAAAGAGTACATACCCTTCAAGCTAATTCGCAAGACCCTCGTCTCTCCCAACGTCTACCGTCTGCCAAGAATGCGCTCGGTCTCCCAACAGGCCAGCATGTCGCGCTGCGCGCCACCATTGACGAGAAGAGCGTCGCTCGGTCATACACCCCAGTCTCCAACAACAGCGACCTTGGCCGCATCGAGCTTCTCATCAAGGTCTACGACAAAGGTATCATGACGCAACACCTCGCATCCATGACAGTCGGCCAAAAAATCGACATCCGCGGGCCAAAGGGCACGATGCAGTACTCCAGGTCATTGGCAAAGCAAGTCGGCATGATTGCTGGTGGCACGGGGATAACGCCCATGTACCAGCTCATCCGCGCCATCTGCGAGGATGACAGCGACAATACACAAATCAGCTTGATCTATGCTAACAACACCGAGGGGGATATTTTGCTGCGCGAGGAGTTCGAGGGCTTTTCGGTGCGGGCCGCCGCCTATGATCAACGCGATGACCAAGAACTTAGCTGGGTTGGGATTCAAGGCGCCAGGCGCGATGTCAAAGTCAACAGATCAAGTCTTCTTGTTTTAGTGGTAGCCATGATGAGCGAGGATATCCACCGTCCAGACGGAGTCAGGGAACGTGTACGTGGCCTGGCTAGCGAGGATGGGCTTCATGAAGGCCGCGGTGAGCATACTGCCCTTGTCCGAGGTGAGGCGGCTGATGACGGGGGGCTGGTATCCTGAGGTCTCGTCCGCCTCGGGTCGGAAGACGAGCACACTCGGCGTACCATCGTCGTCGTCGACGACGAGGCCGACGAGATCTAAAGCGCCGTCGGCATCGACGTCGGAGAGGAACCAGGTGAGGTAGTTGTCGCCGGCCCAGGTGACTTTGAAAGAGGTAGAAGAGATAGTGGTGACGGTGGAGGTGGAAACTTCGAGGACGTCGATGCGGACATAGTCTGTAGGTAGGCAAATTTTATTTAGAATTTGTTTTCGTTAAGCGTTGAGAGGCGGCTAATAATTCCAAGGGTTTAACAACGGCAGAGGGAGGAGGATGCACCTGGCTTGCTATAGTCCTTGCCGTAAAAGAGGCGGATGACACGGTTCGCCGCCGAAGTTGTGGCACTGGACTTGACGAGTGTCTTCTGGGCCCTTTCGGCGAGGCTCTCGTTACAGGTGGAGTATACCAGGGTCGAGTAGCTCCCCGTCCACGTTGAAAACGTCCACAGGGTTGTGGCGGGACATGGACGTGTCCAGGGCGGCGGTGACGAAGGTGTCGCTGACGTCTTGCGACGCAACGCGCAGGGAGAACCCTGTGCAGTATAAACTGGATGTCAGCACCTGTTGCCAATTACTATTTTGCAAAGAAAACCATAATACGGCGGCAGCTTGAATCATGCATGGCGCGAGCGCACTGGTCGGCCGGCCAGAGCTTGATCTCCAACGAGTCGAGGCCACCGCCCACTACCTTCTCATCGTTAGGTGTCGGGCCCGTCCAAAGTGATCCCAGTTGCACAGAGCAAGAAGTAAACAAACCCCCTTGGTATCATATGCCCATTGGTTGTCATACCCGTCCACCGTGAGCTTGAATGCCTACCCCTATTCATTAGCATTCGAAACAGGCATCCGTCAATACGGAGGAATAATGACAAGGGTCTAGATGATATTTACCTAGACCATATCCTGTCCATTCTAGATTGCAGCTGCGAGCTCTTGCTCTTGTTGTAACATGAGGCTCACAACTCGATTAAGATAGCCCTTGGTATCCTGGTTCAGCTGCTCCGAGTTGGACAGGAAGCGCCGAATGCTAGCCTCCGGGTTGGTATTCCACTGGTCGCTGATCTGCTCGGCGTCGCCAGGAAACTGGCAGTTGCCGTAGAAGTCACCAGTGAGAGCAACGATCTGGCCAAAGGAAAGAACCAGGTCATCTTGGAAGCCGGGCCCGGTGTAGTTGAAATCAGCGCCCGAGATGTCGCTATCGGAAAATTTCAGCACGGCCCGGTCGCTAATGCCGCGATGCTCTGGAGCTTGAAAGTCGACAGTGCCCTTTGTCCAAGGCGCCATGTTTCTCTGCTACGATGGCAAGTAACTTCAAGTTGGTAGCCAAGAATGGAATGATGGTGCGAGATCCACACACTGCCACGATCCAGACCATGAGCGACACCACCCTGTACCGCTCGAAGGGCGTCTCGCCCGGCACCGCTTCCGACGCCGACTTCACCGTGTCCGGTGTCACCGGACTCGACGGCACCACTGTCACCTCCTCCTCCCCGGTCTTGTCCCGCCTAGGCTTGAACCCGTCTCGCACTACTATCGTCGCCTCCCCCGCCGGCACCGACGCCGAATGGATCCTCACGTCGGCGTCAACCTCTTCCCGGCCGTCGACGGCTTGCGCGGGGCTACCATCGCGTTCGGCCTCCACCTCGGCACCTACTCGCACGCGCTGGTAGAGGGCCTGTTTCGGGCGCCGACCGAAGCGCACCGTGTGCGCGGGCAGCTGAATTTGAAGAGTGTAGCGGGGGGGGGGGGCGTGTTGCTGTGGGTCTATATCTTTT
>Ga0247758_1000086_pt1 | contig 67163 bp, 67 predicted proteins | sample UWRJL156409C4_FD_180950 | JGI IMG/M metagenome (GOLD analysis project Ga0247758, IMG submission 180950) | Plant litter microbial communities from Arlington Agricultural Research Station in Wisconsin, United States - UWRJ-L156-409C-4 | ecosystem: Environmental > Terrestrial > Plant litter >... | reverse complement strand
GCTGGTGACGATCGCGTAGGCCAGCGCGAGGCACAGGACGGTCATCGCCAGCAGGCAGGCGGCGAAGGCGACGAGCCCGCCGCTGACGATCACGGTGACGCGCCGGCGGCTGGGCAGGTGACGCTGGGCGACGGCCGGCCAGTCGATGCCGAGGGCGTCCAGGAGGCGGCGCCACGGCCGCTGGGCCCGTTCGGCGCGTTCGGCGTCCCGCAGCCGCTGCTCCCACCGCGCGACCATCTCGGCCGCGTCCCGGCGGGCGCCGCGCCGCAGGCGGGAGACGGTGTCGCGCCGGTGCGTCCAGAACTCCAGCGCCTCCCGGCAGACGTCCAGCGGCGGGGGCGCCTCGAGGTCGTCGATGAGGATGTCGTCCGGATCCCGCATGCCGTCACAGGGATAGCACGCCCGTCCCACGATGTCGCAGGTATGCACGTACAGCGTGCATACCTGCGTCATCGTTTCGGTTCTATGGCCGGGCTAGCCGTCCAGGAACGACTTCACGAGCTTGCGGCGCAGCTCGGGCGGGATCGACAGGCCGGAGCCGCCGTCCGGCAGCGTGATGAACGTCACCTGCTTCTCGGGGAACGTCGTCGGCGTCGGCGAGCCGAACAGCGTCAGCGACGCGAACAGGCCGGTCAGCGTGGGGCCGCCCATGTCGGTCTCCAGCGCCTTGGGGATGTTCCAGGCGATCAGCGGCAGCCGCACGAACCCCTCGGGCGACAGGACCTGCGCCTTCATGCCCTTGATCAGCGACTGCTGCCGGGCCTGGCGCGCGAAGTCGTCCTCGTTGGGCTTGCAGTCGTTGTGGCGGACGCGGGAGAGGGCGAGCGCGCGCTTGCCGTCCAGGTGGGTCGTCCCCTTGGGCAGCTTCAGCGTGACCCCGCCGTTCTTGTACCCGCCGTTGACCTTCGCCTTCACGCAGCCGCCCGTGTAGTCGATGCCGCCCATGGCGTCGATCAGGTCGGGGAAGTTGGTGAAGCTGACGAGCATCACGTGGTTGATGTCGATCCCCAGGTACGACTCGATCGTGCGGATCGTCAGCGGCACGCCGCCGAACGCGTACGCGGCGTTGATCTTGTTGAGCCCGTGCCCGGGGATGTCCACCACGGTGTCGCGGGGGATCGAGAGCGACGAGGAGTGGCCGCCGCCCAGGCGCAGCAGCATGATCGAGTCGGCGCGGCTGCCCGAGGCCACGCCGCCCGGCTCCTTCGTGTCCTTGGGACGCGCGTCGGATCCGAGCACGAGGATCGTGTTCGCCGAGAAGGGCATCGGCCCGGCGTCGCTGAGCGTGCCGCCGGTCTTCACGTCGCCGGCCTGCAGCTGCGCGCTGACGAGGAAGAGGACGAGGGAGAACATCAGCCAGCCGACGATCGCCAGCACCACCCACTTGACCGCGCGCTTCCACGTGAACGGCTTCTCGACGCCGGGCGAGCGGTCGCCGCGCCGGCGCCACGGCAGGGCGGGGAGGCCGGGGCGGCCGGGCCCGCCGGAGCGGCCGGAGCCCGCGGGACGAGCGGGCCGCGGGCCGTTCCCGGCCGCGCCGGGCTCGCCGGAGCCGTCGCCGTCGGGCCGCGTCCAGCCCTCCTTCTGGCCGCCGCGGGAACCCGGTTGGGACCGCAGCTCGTCCAGCATCGACACGGGTTCCGCGGGGGTGCGCTTGAGCTGCGGTCGGGCGCGGTACTTCGTGTAGCGCGGGGGCTTGCCGGGCCGGCGAGGGTCGTCGGTCATCTGAGGGTATGGTGGCCGAACATGCCTACGGGATGCGTCATCGGTGTCGATCTCGGCGGGACGAAGGTCCTCGCGGGCGCCGTCGACGCGGACCTGGAGGTCCATCATCGCGCGCAGCGGACGGTCGCCGGGCTGAGCCGCGAGGCGCTCCTGGACACGGTCGCCGAGGCGGTGGTCGAGGCCTCCGAGGCGGTTGGCGGGGCACGGGGCGCCGGCTTCGGCATCCCCAGCCTCATGGACCAGGCGCGCGGCGTCGCGGTGAGCACCGTCCACCTGCCGATCGTCGAGCTGCCCTTCGCGGCGATCATGGCCGAGCGGCTGGGCCTCCCGGTCGCGGTCGACAACGACGGCAACTGCGCGATGCTCGCCGAGCACCGGGCCGGTGCGGCTCGCGGTGCCCAGCACGCGCTGCTGCTGACGATCGGCACCGGCATCGGCGGCGGCCTGATCATCGACGGGCGCCTCGTGCGCGGCATCACCGGCGCCGCGGGGGAGCCCGGCCACATGTCGATCGACGGGGACGGCCCGCCGTGCCACGGCGCCTGCCCGGGCCGCGGCTGCCTGGAGACCTACGTGTCGGGCACCGCGCTCGGCGAGGCGGGGGAACGGGCCGCGGCACGCGACCTCGACTCGCCCCTGGCCCTGGCCCGCCGGGCCGGTCACCAGATCACCGGCGCGCTCGTCACCGAGCTGGCCTTCGACGGGGATCGCGGCGCACTCGACGCCGTCACCCGCATGGGCGAGCACCTCGGCGTCGGGCTGGCCGGGCTGATCAACCTGCTCAACCCCGAGGTCGTGGTGATCGGCGGCGGGGTGATCGCGGCGGGTGACCTGCTGCTCGATCCCGCGCGCCGCGTGGTGGCCGAGCGGGCGCTGACGCCGTCGCGCGACGTGGCCCGGATCGTGCCCGCCCGCTTCGGCGCCGAGTCGGGGATGCTGGGGGCCGCGGTGCTCGCCATGCGATCGTTGGACCAATGAGCGCGAAAAGCTGCGCCTGGGGGGCTTGCTTTCCGTCGGAAGGACTCGCCCGGGGGCTCGTCCTTCCACGTTGGAGATCTCTCGATGGCTAATCCCGGACGCCTCGTCGTCTGTCCCACCCCGATCGGCAACCTCGAGGACATCACGCTCCGCGTGCTCGGGGCGTTGCGCGACGCGGACGTGGTGGCCTGCGAGGACACGCGCCGCACGCGGATCCTGCTCGACCGCCACGGGGTGACGGCGCGCACCGTCAGCTACCACGAGCACAACGAGCAGTCGAAGGCCAACACGCTGGTGGGCCGGATGCAGGCGGGGGAGACGGTGGCCCTGGTCAGCGACGCCGGCATGCCGCTGGTCAGCGATCCCGGGTTCGTGCTCGTGCGCGCCTGCGTCGCCGCCGGGCTGGCGGTCGAGGTGCTGCCGGGGCCCAGCGCCGTGCTGTCCGCGCTCGTCGCCTCCGCCCTGCCGGCCGAGACCTGGCGCTTCGTCGGCTTCCTGCCCCGCAAGGCGGGCGAGCTGACCACGCTGCTGCGCGGGCCCGAGACGGTCGTCGCGTTCGAGTCGCCGTCGCGGGTCGGGGCGTCGCTCGCCGTGCTCGCGGCGCTGGATCCAGAGCGTCCCGTCGCGATCTGCCGGGAGCTGACGAAGATCCACGAGGAGGTCGTGCGCGGCCTGGCCGGCGACCTGGCCGAGCGGTACGCGACGACGGCGCCGCGCGGGGAGATCGTGCTGGTGATCGGCGGGGCGGACGAGGTCGCGGGGGACCTGGCGGCCGGCGTGGAGGCGGTGCGCACGCTGGTCGACGCCGGAGCCCGGGCGCGGCCGGCGGCGCAGGTCGTGGGCAAGCTGACGGGCATCAGCGCCAACGCGCTGTACAAGGGGCTGACCGACGGGTCGTAGCGGTGTCCGGACGGCCGCGGATGTGACATCCGGGGACCGGTTCGTGACGGAAGTGCGACGTTTCGCGGAGGAAGTGTGAGAACGCGCCGGGGGAGGGTCCGGCAGGGCGTACGGTCGAGCCATGCCCTGGTTCCTGACGTCGCTGCTCCTCTCGCTCCTGCTCCCCCTCGCTCTTTCGGGTCCCGCCCTCGCCGGGCCGAGCGGGGCCGAGGTCGTGGACCGGCGATGGCGGCTCCCGGTCGCGGGCGCGGAGGTCGTCGGCCGGTTCGCCTACGACCGCGCCCGGCCGTTCCGCGCCGGCCAGCGGCGGGGCATCGATCTGGCCGCTCGGCCGGGCGAGCGCGTGGTCAGCGCCTGCCCGGGACGGGTGACCCATGCCGGTCCCGTGCCGTGGGGCGGGCGGGGCGTGACCGTGCGCTGCGGCGCCCTGGTCGCCACGCACCTCGGGCTGGGATCGCTGGCCGTGCGGCGCGGGACGTTCGTCGTCGCGGGGCAGCGGCTGGGGACGGTGCGGGCCGCGGGGAGGCTGCGCCTGGGCGCTCGCGTCGCGGCCGAGCGGTGGGGCTGGATCGATCCGCTGGGGCTCGTCGACGCCCCGCGCACGCCGGTGCCGCTGACGCCGGCCGTCCGGGCTCCGCGTGCCCCGCGTGCGCCCCGGTCCGTCCCGGCGCCCCGGCCCGCCCCCGTCGCCCGACCGGTCCGCACCGGTCCCGTCCCCGCGTCGGGGTCCGTGCCGCTGACCGTCCTGGTGTGGTCGGGCGTCGGGCTGTTGGCCGTCGGGCTCGGCGTCCACGGCGGCCTCTGGCGCTCCGGCCCGGGCCGCGTGCTGCGCGGCGTGGTGCGGGACGCCGCGGCCGGACGGTAGCCTCAGACGCCCGTGCCTTACTACGTCACCACCCCCATCTACTACGTCAACGCGGCGCCCCATCTGGGTCACGCGTACACGACGATCGGCGCCGACATCCTCGCCCGCCACATGCGCCAGCGCGGCGAGGAGGTCTTCTTCCTCACCGGCACGGACGAGCACGGCGAGCCCGTCGCGATCGCGGCGGAGCGGGAGGGGGTCACGCCGCAGGAGCTGGCCGACCGCAACGCGAAGCGCTTCAAGGCGCTCGCGCCGCTCGTCAACGCCTCCAACGACTTCTTCATCCGCACGTCCGATCCCGAGCACGTCCGCCGCGTGCAGGAGTTCCTCACCCGGATCAAGGACAACGGGTACGTCTACGAGGGCACCTACGACGGCTGGTACTGCCCCCGCTGCGCGGACTTCAAGAACGAGAACGAGATCGGGCCGGACAACACCTGCCTCATCCACACGGGCTTCCCGCTCGTCCTCGAGCACGAGGACAACTACTTCTTCAAGCTCTCCGAGTTCCAGGAGCGGCTGGAGCAGCTCTACGCCGACCGGCCCGACTTCGTCCAGCCGTCCGCGCGCTACAACGAGGCGCTGTCGTTCATCAAGTCGGGTCTGCGCGACGTGTCGCTCAGCCGGGCGAACCTCAGCTGGGGCGTCAAGGTCCCGTGGGACGAGAGCCACGTCTTCTACGTGTGGTTCGACGCGCTGCTCAACTACTACACGGCGCTCGCCTTCGCCAAGCCCGGTGAGGACCTGACGGCGAAGTTCTGGCCGGCGAACTACCACCTCATCGGCAAGGACATCCTCAAGTTCCACGGCGTCTTCTGGCCCGCGATGCTCATGGCCGCGGGGGAGGAGGTGCCCCAGCACCTGTTCGTGCACGGCTTCCTCACCACGAAGGGCGCCGACGGCGAGGACACGAAGATGAGCAAGTCGCTGGGCAACGTGATCGACCCGTTCGAGATCATCGAGAAGTACGGGGCCGATGCGCTGCGCTACTACTGCTTCCGCGACGTGGCGTTCGGGCAGGACGGGGCCGTCTCGCCGCTGGCCTTCGAGCAGCGCTACGACACCGAGCTGGCCAACGCCCTGGGCAACCTCGCCAGCCGGTCGATCGCGATGATCCATCGCTACCGCGACGGCGTGGTGCCGGCCGCGCCGCTGCACCCGGCGATCGTCGAGGAGTTCGACGGTCTGGCCGAGCGCGTCGCCGAGCTGCTCGACCGGGCCGAGGTGACGACCGCGCTGGAGGAGATCTGGGCGCGCGTGCGCCGGCTCAACGGGTTCGTCGAGGAGCAGGCACCGTGGAAGCTGGCCAAGGACGACGAGCGGGCCGCCGACCTGGACACCGTGCTGGTGACGCTCGCCGAGGGCATCCGGGTGATCGCGGTGCTGCTCTCGCCGTACCTCCCCGCCTCGATGGAGACGCTGCTCGGCGCGCTGCACGCGCCCGACATCGCCTACGACGGTGCGCGGCTCGGCACGGGGCAGCTCGGGACGATCGACAAGATCGACCCGCTCTTCCCGCGCATCGAGGTCGACGCATGATCGACTCCCACACCCACCTGGACTCCTGCACCCCACCGAACGCCGAGCTGGTCGCCTCGGCGCGGGCGATGGGGATCACCCGCATCCTCACGGTCGGGATGGACGCGGACTCGTGCCGCACCGCCCTGGCGGCCGCGCACGAGTTCCCGGAAGTGTTCGCCGCGGTCGGCCGGCATCCCAACAACGCCGCCGGCTTCGACGACGGCGTCCTGGCCGACCTGCGCGAGCTCGCCGCCGACCCGCGCTGCGTGGCGATCGGCGAGACGGGGCTGGACTTCTTCCGCGACTACGCCTCCCGCGAGGACCAGGAGCGGGCCTTCCACGCGCAGATCGAGCTGGCGGGGGAGGTCGGCAAGCCGCTGATCATCCACACCCGCGCGGCCGAGAACGACACGATCGCCACGCTGCGTGATCGGGCGGCGGGCGTCACGGTGATCCTCCACTGCTTCTCGATGCCGGCCTGGCTCGACGTCTGCCTGGCCGAGGGCTGGCTGGTCTCCTTCGCCGGCAACGTCACCTACCCCAAGAACGACGAGCTGGCCGCGGCCGCGGCGGCGGTGCCGGAGGACCGGCTGCTGGTGGAGACCGACGCGCCGTACCTCACCCCGCAGCCGATGCGCAAGGAGCGCAACCAGCCCGCCTACGTCACCGAGACCGCCCAGTTCCTCGCCGAGGCGCGCGGCGTGACCTACGCCGAGCTCGACGCGACCGTCGAGCGCAACGCGGCCAGGACCTTCAACTGGTGACCGTGGAACGCTGCGGCCAGGGGCCTTGCGTTCCATCGGAAGAACTCGCCTGGCGGCTCGTTCTTCCGGCGGGGGCGCCTCGATGAGCGAAAGTGAACTCCCGGTCCAGCCCAGCCTGCGGCGGCTGCGCGAGCACGGCGTCCGGCCGCGGCGGGACCTGGGGCAGAACTTCCTGGTCGACTCGAACATCCTCGGGGTCATCGAGCGGGCCGCGGACATCGCGCCCGCCGAAGGGCAGACCGCGTCGACCGCGGTCGCGCTGGAGATCGGCGGGGGCCTCGGCGTCCTCACCGAGCACCTCGCGCCGCGCTGCGCCCACGTCCACGTGGTCGAGCTCGACCGCACGCTGGAGGCGCCGCTGCGCGAGGCGATCGCCCCGTTCGACAACGTCACCCTGCACTTCGCCGACGCGATGAAGCTCGACCTCGAGGCGCTCGACCCGCCGCCGGACCGGGTGGTCGCCAACCTGCCGTACGGCATTGCGGCGGGGGCCATCCTGCGCACGATCGAGGACCTCCCGCTCGTCACCCGCTGGGTGGCGATGGTCCAGAAGGAGGTCGGTGAGCGGTTCGCCGCCGGGCCCGGCTCCGACAACTACGGCGTGCCGTCCGTGCTCGCCCAACTGTCCTGCGACGTGAAGGTCCTGCGCGGCGTCAGCCGCACCGTCTTCTACCCGGTGCCCAACGTCGACTCGGTGCTCATCGTCCTGGACCGCCGCGGCCCGGCGCCGCCGCCGGACGTGCGCCGCGTCGTCTCCGACGCGTTCGCCCACCGGCGCAAGGCGCTCGCCCGGTCGCTCTCGCTCGCCCCGGACCGCCCCAAGGAGGTGCGCGACCAGGTGCGCGAGGCCGTCGTCGCCCTCGGCCACCCGGCCGACGTGCGCGCCGAGCGGCTCTCCCCCCAGGACTTCCTCGCCCTCGCCGAAGCGCTCGCCGGCGACACGGCACCGGTCCCAACCCCGACCGCGACCCCGTCCGCGCCGGAATCCGCATGACCGCGCTGCACGCCACCGCGCCCGGCAAGACCAACCTCTGCCTGTACCTGGGGCCGACCCGTGCCGACGGGCGCCACGAGCTGGTGTCGGTCATGCAGTCGCTGACGCTGGTCGACGACCTGACGCTGGCGCCGCGGACCGACGGCGGCACGACCGACGAGGTCGTCTGCCCCGGGGTGAGCGGGGACAACCTCGCCGGCGCCGCCCTGCGCGCCTTCCGGGCCGCGACCGGCTGGGACGGGCCGCCGCAGCGCCTGGAGATCCACAAGCGCGTGCCGGTCGCGGCGGGCATGGGCGGCGGCTCCGGCGACGCGGCCGCCGCGCTGCGCCTGGCCCACGCCGCGTCCGGCCTGGGGGACGCCGCGCTGCTCCACACGCTGGCCGCCGGCCTCGGCGCCGACGTGCCCGCGCAGGTCGTGCCCGGCCGGGTGCTCGCCACCGGGGCGGGGGAGACGCTCGACCGGGTGCCCGCCTCCGACGAGCGGCCCGACTACGGCGTCCTGGTCCTGCCCTCGCACGTCGCGCTGTCGACCGCCGACGTGTTCCGCGAGGCCGACCGCATGGGCCTGGCCCGCACCGCGGAGGACCTCGCCGCGCGCCTGGCCGACGTGCGGGAGTTCGCCGGCGACCTGCCCGACGCGCTGATCCACAACGACCTCGAGGCGGCGGCCCGATCGCTCGTGCCCGAGCTGGGCCGCACGCTGCTGGAGGCGATGGCCGCCGGGGCCGATCGCACGCTGGTCTCCGGCTCCGGCCCGACGGTCATCGGCCTGTTCGCCGACCGCGAGGCCGCGCGTGACGCCGCGGCCCGCCTGGCCCACCGCGACCCGCCCGCCCGCTACGCCGAGCCGGTCGCCGACGGAGCGGGCGCGCCGGCCCCCGTGCCCGCGTGAAGCCGCTCTTCTTCGTCCTGGCGGCGCTCGTGCTCGTCGCCCTCGTGGTGCGCCGTCACAAGGTCACCCGTGTGCAGACCGCGCTCGCGGTGCTCGTCGCCGCCGGCCTCGCGGTCTACGGCACGGGCGTCATCCACCTGCCCGACCTGGACGCGGTCCTCACCGACGTCGGCAGCGCGCTGGGCCAGTGGACGTACCTGCTCGTCGGCGTGCTCGCGTTCCTGGAGACCGGGGCCTTCGTCGGGCTGGTCGCCCCGGGGGAGACGGCGATCATCGTCGGCGGCGTGGTCGCCGGTCAGGGCGAGATCGACCTCATCGCCCTGATCGCCATCGTGTGGGCCTGCGCGGTGGCCGGCGACGTCACCAGCTTCTTCCTCGGCCGGCGCCTGGGCCGCGCGTTCCTGGTCAAGCACGGGGCCAAGGTGAAGATCACCCCCGACCGGCTGGAGACCGTCGAGGACTTCTTCGAGAAGCACGGCGGCAAGGCGATCCTCATCGGCCGGTTCGTCGGGCTCGTGCGGGCGATCGCGCCCTTCCTGGCCGGGTCGTCCGGGATGAAGATGCGCCGCTTCCTGCCCTACGACGTGCTCGGCGCCGGCCTGTGGGCCACCACGTTCTGCCTCCTGGGGTACATCTTCTGGCGCAGCCTGGACCAGGTGCTGTCGATCGCCAAGCAGGGGGCCTTCGCGCTCGGCACCGTCATCGCGGTGGTGGTCGGGATCGTCGTCCTCGTCCGCTGGCTGCGCGTCGACGAGCACCGCGGCCAGGTCATGGACTGGGTCGAGGAGCAGGAGCGCAAGCCCGTCGTCGGGCCCGTCGTGCGGCTCTTCCACCGGTTCGCGGCCTGGCTGCGCGGCCCCGCCCGCTTCCTGTGGAACCGCCTCACCCCCGGCGAGCTGGGACTGGAGCTCACCAGCCTGCTCGCTGTGGCGGCGGTCGGCTCGTTCGCGTTCTTCGGCTACCTGATCGTGCTGGACGGCGGGACGTTGCAGACGGTCGGTGACCAGCGGGTGATCCGCTGGGCGCTCCAGCTGCGCGAGCAGACGTGGATCGACGTCGCGCGCGGCTTCACCACGCTCGGCACGTACGCCGTCGTGGGCAGCATCACCGGGATCGCCGCGTTGCTCCTGATCATCCGCCGGCGCTACGCCGAGTCGCTCGTGCTCGTCGGCGCCAGCCTCGTCACCCTCTTCGCGGTCCAGTTCACCAAGGCCGCCACGGAGCGCCCCCGGCCCGACATCGCGGTCTACGACCCGGCGGGCTGGAGCTACCCCTCCGGCCACGCCGCGCACGCGGTCGCGTTCGTGGCCATCGCCGTGATCTTCAGCCGCACCAGCACGCGCCGGACGCAGCTGATCGCGGTCGGCGCGGCCCTCGTCGTCACGATCGCGATGGGCCTGACGCGCCTGTACCTCGGCGTCCACTACCTGTCCGACGTGCTCGGCGGATACGGTCTCGGCGCGGCAATCTTCGCGGTGGCGGGCATGACGGCGCTGGTCGTCACCCATCTCCGCAACAATCCCGCCCCGGCATGATCGCGATGACCTCCACCTCCATCACCTACCTGGTCGCCGCCTGCTGCGGCGTCTTCGCCCTGGCGGCGTGGATCGGGCTCGTGGTGATCCCCGCCTGGGCCTCCTACTCCAAGACGTGGGAGCGGCTCGGCGCGGTCTTCCTGAGCCTCTACGTGCTCGTCGCGGCGGTGCTCCTGGGCCTGGGCGTGGGCGGCGCCGGGGTCTACCTCTACCTCCAGGGGTAGTCCTCTGCGGCGCACGTACACCGTACGAACGCCGCCGAAACGTCACATCGCCCTACACTTCCGGGCGTGCCCGCCTCACCCTCGAGTTCTCCGGTCGGCCCGGATCTCTCGGCGTTGGACGACATGACGGCGGCTGTCGAGTCCGGAGCCGGTCTCCCCGAGATCGTCCGTGCGGCCGCCCGAGCGTTGGACGCCAGCCTCATCCTCGCGGATCGGGGCGGTGCCGTCCTGGCCGTCGCGGTGCGCTCTCCGGCGGACGAGCAGTCCCTGAACGCGGGCGGCGACGGGGTCGAGCGGATCGACCTGCGGGTGGCCGACGACGCCGTCGGGCAGCTGCGGATGCGCGCCCGCCACCGCGACGCGGAGGCCCCGGCCGCGCTGGTGCGGCTCGTCACCACGCTGGTCGCCTCGGAGGTCGAGCGTGTGCGCGCTCCCGCCCGGGCCTCGGCCGAGGCGCTGGCGGGCTTCGTGCGCAGCGTGCTGGACCGCCAGCTCGTCGATCGCGAGGAGATCGTCGCCGCCGCGGCCGAGCTCAACCTGCCCCTGGGCGACGGCGCGTCGGTGCTCGTGGCCCGCGCCCATCCCCACGTCGCGTCCGAGGACGGCTGGCGCACCCGCATGGTCGCCGTCGCCGAGCGCGGCGCGCGGGCCGCGGTGCCCACCGCGGTGGTCGTCCCCGTCCAGCGTGCGGCGAGCGCCGGCGAGGTCGTCGTCGTCCTCCCCGGGTCGGACGCCGCGGACGCCGAGCGTGCCGCGGAGGGCGTGCTCAAGGAGCTGCAGTCCGGGCTGGTCGGCTTCACCTGCGCGGTGGGCCGCAGTCGCGTGGCCGCCGATCCCGCCGACCTGGCCCGGGCGGGCAACGAGGCGCTGCTCGCCGCCAACGTGACCGAGAGCGACGAGGACGGCGAGCACCGCGTCCTGGCCTTCGACGACACCGGCGCCTACCGCCTGCTGCTGCCGGCCATGAGCGAGGACCCCGCCGAGCTCCAGCGCTTCTACGCCGAGACGGTCGAGCCGCTCGTCTCCTACGACGAGCAGTACGACACCGACCTCGTCACCACGGTCGAGGCCTTCCTGGACTGCGACGGCAACGTCGCGGCCACCGCGCAGCGCCTCTTCACCCACCGCCACACGATCCGCTACCGGCTGGAGCGCGTGCGCGACCTCTCCGGGCTCGACGTGGGCTCCAGCGACGGGCGCGAGAAGCTCAGCCTCGGGCTGAAGGCCATGCGCGTGCTGGGCATCGCCTACCGCGGCGGCCCGGCCAGCGAAGAGGGCACGACCGGCGGCCGCGTCTCGCGGCGCGAGGGGTAGCACGGTGCGCATCGGTGTCATCACCGGCTCGGGCACGTACGCGCTGCCCGGCCTCCAGGAGGGGGTGCGGCGGGTCGTCGAGACCGAGCACGGCGCCGCCGAGGTCAACACCGGCGCGCTGGACGGCGTCGAGGTGCTGCACGTCGCGCGCCACGGCGACGGGCACGCCCGCCTCTCCAGCCAGGTCGATCACCGCGCGAACATCGCCGCGCTGCGGGACCTCGGTGCCGAGGCGATCCTCGCCGTGACCGTGTGCGGCGCCCTGGACCTCGACGTGCCGCTCGGGTCGCTCGTCGTCTTCGACGACCTGCACTTCCCGGCCAACCGCCTGGCCGACGGGTCCGTCTGCAGTCTGCACACCGAGCCGGGGGCCCCGGGGCGCGGGCACTGGATCTTCGACGCGCCGTTCAGCTCCGAGCTGCGCGCCGCGCTCTACTCCGCCGCGCGGGCCGGCGGGCACCCGGTGCGCGACGGCGGCGTCTACGGCCACGTGGACGGTCCGCGCTTCAACACGCGCAGCGAGATCGCCCAGCTGCAGGTCGCGGGTGTCACTGCCGTGAGTCAGACGGCCGGGCCGGAGACGGTGCTGGCCGGTGAGGCCAAGATCCCGTACGCGCTGCTCGGCTACGCGACCGACTACGCCAACGGCGTGCCGGAGGTCCCCACGCCGGTGGAGACCCTGATCGAGCTCGTCGGGGCGAGCAGCAAGGTCTTCTCCGACACGCTCTCGCGGGCCCTTCCGGCCGTCGCGGCGCTCGGGACCATCCCGGTCAACGGGCATTTCTTCGACTGGAACTGATTGGCGGCCGGGCGGTCAGGCCCGTCCACTAGGCTCGTATCGAGGTCAAGGAACCGATCAGAGGAGCAGTGACATGGATCGAGAGAACGATCCCGCGTTCAAGGCGGTCGACGAGGCCGGAGGCGGCGAATCCGAGGGGTTCGAGATGTCCGAGGCCGAGCTGATCGAGCGCACGGAGAACTGGGAGGGCCGCTCGCCCGAGCACGACGCCTTCCCTGCCGAGGACGCCGGAACGGTGGTCGACGGCGAGGCCGACCACGAGCGCAGCTCCGAGGAAGGCTCCGCGACCGACCAGGATTGGTAAGACTCCGGACCGCGAACGCGCCCGTCCGGCAGCCCCGGATCGGCGGTCGCGGTCTCCTTGGGGAGTGGTGTAACGGCAGCACGACGGCCTTTGGCGCCGTGAGGTCCGGGTTCGAATCCTGGCTCCCCAGTCCCGTTGTCGGCGCGCCGAGAGTTTGTTTCGCGCAACAACAGTCCCTCCGACGAGTTACGAAAACCATGCCCGCACGCCTTTCCGTGTCTCGTCCATCCCTTCCCCTGCCCGCACGCCTGGCGTGCGCGGCCCTCGTCGCGTGCCTGCTCGCGGTGGCGGTGCCCGCCGTGGCCCAGGCCAAGCACGGCCAGCCCGTGCTGTTCGACACCGGCGGCCGCCTGCTGTCCCCCGAGTACCGGGACGGCACGTTCGCCGAGCTCGAGGCGCTGGGCGTCACCGGCATTCGCATCCAGGCCGCGTGGAAGGCGTACGCGCCCGACCCGGACGGCGTGGAGCGGCCCTCGGTCGACCTGACCGATCCGGCCAGCTACGACTTCACCCAGCTCGCGGCGGCGGTCGACGGCGCCAAGTCCCGCGGCTGGAAGGTCGTCCTCACGCTCACCTCACCGGTTCCGCGGTGGGGCACCGAGGGCGCGCGGGACAACGTCACCAACCCCCGCACGTCCGACTTCCAGCATTTCGCCACCGCGATCGGCCGGGCGTTCCCCAAGGTCGACTACTGGGCGATCTGGAACGAGCCCAACCTCTTCAAGTTCCTCCAGCCCCAGTACCTCAAGGGCAAGCCGGCTGCGCCGGCGATCTACCGCAACCTCTACCTCGCGGCGCGCAAGGGCCTGGCCGAGGCCGGGCTGCCGAAGGCCAGGACGCTGCTGGGGGAGACCGCCCCGCGCGGCAACGGCAAGGACCGCATCGCGCCGCTGGAGTTCCTGCGCGGCGTGTTCTGCCTGGACGCCAAGTACAAGAAGAAGGGCTCGTGCGCCAAGCTGACGGCGGACGGCTGGGCCCACCATCCCTACACGACGCCCGTCGGCCCGTTCTTCGTGCCGACCAGCGATCCCGACGACGTGACGATGGGCGCGATGGGGCGGCTGGAGTCCGCGTTGGACAAGGCGGCCAAGGCCGGCCGGGTCAAGAGCAAGCTGCCGATCTTCATCACGGAGTTCGGGGTGCAGTCCTATCCCGACAAGAGCCTGGGCGTCTCGCTGCCCAAGCAGTCGGACTTCCGCTCGATCGCCGAGCGCCTGTCGTGGAACGACCCACGCATCGCCACGTTCTCCCAGTACCTGCTGACCGACGACGCCCCGGCGCTCGACCAGCCGGCGGCGCGCCGCTATCCGGGCTTCGAGTCGGGCCTCGAGTACTACTCGGGCAAGAAGAAGCCGGCGTTCGAGGGCTTCCGCCTGCCGCTCGCCGTCGACCCGACGAAGTCCGGCGTGGCGCTGTGGGGCCTGGTGCGGCCCGCGGGCTCCGCGACCAAGGTGACGGTGGAGCAGGCCGACAAGGGCAAGAGCTTCAAGAAGATCCTCACGGTGAAGACCAAGGCCGACGGCAGCTGGACGGCGAAGGCGAGCAACCGCACGGGTCGCAGCTGGCGCGTGAAGTGGGTCGACGCCGCGGGCACGACCCGCACGGGCCCGGCCACCCTGGCCTACAAGGACACCCGCTAGCCCCCGTCGCGCCGAGGCGTACATCACGACCGCTGAGCGGGCGCGATGTCCGCTTCGACCGGCCGAGGACGCCCCTCGTCGGCCGGGGTGTGAACCGCACGTCATCGTGCGGTCACGTCGCCCGGCGGCTCACGTCTCTACGATGCGGCTTGTGACCGCCGCCCCCGTCGTCGTCGTGATGGCTGCTGGCCAGGGGACCCGGATGCGTTCGCGCACTCCGAAGGTCCTGCACGAGATCTGCGGCCGGCCGATGGTCGGCTGGCCCGTGGCCGCCGCCCTGGAGGCCGGTGCCGCGCGTGTCGTGGTCGTCGGCGGCCCCGATCGCAACCTCGCCGGCCACCTGCCGGACGACATCGTCCTCGCCGTGCAGCCGGTCGCCGACGGCACCGGCGGTGCGGTCCTCGCCGCCGCCGAGCACCTGGACCGCGACGCGCCCGTCGTCGTCCTCAGCGGCGACGTGCCGCTCGTCACCGCCGAGACCATCCGCGCCCTCGTCGCTGCGCACGCCGCCACCGGCGCCGCCGCGACGATGGTCACCACCGTCCTGGAGGACCCCACCGGCTACGGCCGCGTCGTGCGGGCCGAGGGCGGCTCCGTCGAGCGGGTCGTGGAGACCAAGGCCGACGGCGACGCCACCGAGGTGGAGCGGGCGATCGACGAGGTCAACACCGGCATCTTCTGCTTCGACGGCGGCACGCTGCTCGACGCGCTGGCCCAGGTCGGCACCGACAACGCGCAGGGCGAGCGGTACCTGCCCGACGTCCTGCCCATCCTCCGCGCCCAGGGCGACGCCGTGCACGCCTTCGTGGCCGACGACCCGGGTCTCGTGCTCGGCGTCAACGACCGCGTCCACCTCTCCCAGGTGCGGGCGATCGCCCAGGCCCGCATCGTCGAGCGCCACCAGCGGTCGGGGGTCACGATCGTCGATCCCGCCTCGACGCTGATCGACGTGGACGTCGAGATCGGCCCGGACACCGTGGTAGAGCCCTCCTCCTTCCTGCGCGGCCGTACGACGATCGGCGCGGGCTGCCGGATCGGCCCGCTCACCACGATCGTCGACGGCACGTTCGGCGACGACTGCCGCGCCCCTCACAGCTACGTGCTCGAGGGCGTCCTGGAGGACGGCGTCGGCATCGGCCCGTTCGCCTACCTGCGTCCCGGGGCGCTGCTGCGCACCGGGTCCAAGGCCGGCACGTTCGTGGAGATCAAGAACTCCGACATCGGCGCCGGGACGAAGGTCCCGCACCTCAGCTACATCGGCGACGCCGACGTGGGGGAGGGCTCCAACCTCGGCGCCGGCACGATCACCGCCAACTACGACGGGCGCCACAAGCACCGCACCACCATCGGCGCCCGGGTCAAGGGCGGGGTCGACACGTCGTTCGTCGCCCCGGTGACCGTGGGGGACGACGCGTGGACCGCGGCGGGCTCCGTGATCACCCAGGACGTGCCCGCCGGAGCCCTCGCCGTCGCCCGCAGTCGCCAGCGCACCGTCGAGGGGTATGCCGCCCGTGTCCAGCAAGCCGTCAGCCAGGAGTCGTAGAGTGCCCGTTGTCGATCAACCCTCCGCCGCGATGTCCAACTATCTCCACTCCTCGTACGACAAGCGGCTCATGGTCTTCTCCGGCCGGGCCAACCCCGAGCTGTCGGCCAAGATCGCCGACAAGCTGGGCGTGGACCTCGGTCCCGTCACGCTGAAGACCTTCTCCAGCGGCGAGGTCTACTGCCGCTACGAGGACTCGATCCGCGGCGCGGACGTGTTCATCGTCCAGCCGATCTGCGGTAACCCGGAGACGGGCGTCAACGCCAACGACGCGCTGATGGAGCTGCTGGTGATGATCGACGCCGCCGTGGGCGCGTCGGCGCACCGCGTGATCGCGGTCACCCCGTGGTACGGCTACTCGCGCCAGGACAAGAAGTCGGCGCCGCGCGAGCCGATCAGCGCCCGGCTCGTGGCCCACATGCTCGAGGCCGCCGGGGCCGACCGCGTCCTCACGATGGACCTTCACGCCGGGCAGCTGCAGGGCTTCTTCACGATCCCGGTCGACCACATGACCGCGACGATGATGCTCACGCAGTACTTCGACGACCTCGGGATGACCGACCTCGTCGTCGTGTCGCCGGACGCCGGCCGCGTGAAGCTGAACAAGAAGTTCGCCTCCAAGATCGGGGCCGAGCTGGCGATCCTCGACAAGGAGCGCCCCGCCCAGCAGGTGGCGGAGATCGGCTACGTCATCGGTGACGTGCGCGGCAAGACCGCGATCATCGTGGACGACATCATCGACACGGCCGGCACGCTCGCCGCCGCCGGGCGCACGGTGCTCGACGAGGGCGCGGCCCGCGTCTTCGCCGCCGCCACCCACCCGGTCTTCTCCGGGAAGGCGTTCGAGAACCTGGCCAAGGCCGACTTCGAGCAGATCGTCGTCACCGACACGATCCCGCTCCGTGCCGGCGCGCCGGACAACGTGCGCGTGCTCAGCTGCGCCGAGCTCCTCACCGACTCGATTCGCCGCATCTTCACCGACGACTCCGTCTCCGAGGTCTTCGGCGGGGAGAACCAGCTCTTCTAGAACTGACTTCCAGGAGATGCCGCTCAGCGGTCGTTTCTTGGAAGGGGTTCCGAGGTCGGCCAGACGTTCTCCAAGTTGTTGCCACCCCTCGGCAACAACTTGGCACACGCCCTGCGGTCACCCCGGGCCGACCGACACTCCCTCCCCTGAACCGCCGCCGTTCGCCGGCGAGGCGTCACCCGTCCGGCTCGACCCGGCGGCCGGTCAGGACCCGCTCGGCCGGGCCCGGATGACGTAGCCGCGGGCCTCGAGCACGGCGAGCGCGTCCTCGAACCCGGCGAAGTCCCGGGCGAGCAGCAGGTCGAGCGGCACGCCGCCCGGCCCGGCGGTGCGCAGCCACCGGTGCAGCGTCTTCTCCCCGACGGCCTCCTGGGCCTCGGCGGTGAGCGACAGCAGGATGCCCAGCTCGGGGCGGTGGTCCAGCTCGCCCGTGATCACCGACAGCGGGTCGACGGCGAGCACCGTGCACAGCTCGTCGTCGCTCAGCCCGAGCCGCTGCATCAGCGCGACGGCGGGGGAGTCCACGGTCGCTACGCGGCGTCGGCGTCGGGATCGCCGGCGGCCGGGACCTTGTCCCCGGGCCAGAACCCCGTGAGGTGGTAGAAGAGGCGCCGGCCCTGGCGGTCGACGACCGTCTTGGTCACCGCGAACGTGGTGGCCTGCAGCGCGGCGGCGAGTACGACCTTGCCGATCGGCGAGTCCTGGTCACCGGCGTCTGGCGGGCCGTCGTTGTCGGGGCCGTCGATCTTGTCCCACACGACGCCGAACGTCTTGCGGGCCACGATCCCGGCGCCGATGCCGAGGCCGACGGAGAGGGGCGTGTAGAGAATCTTGGCGACCACGAGGAGAAGCGTACCCGCCCGGCCCATGCGGCAGACTGCGCTGCGTGTCCCGGCGTCTGGCCATCGTCCTCGGCGTGATCGTGTTCCTCGTGGTCGCGGCCGGCGTGGCCCGCTGGCTGACGTCGGAGGGGCGCGAGCGCAGCGCCGTGTTCTCGCTGCTGCAGGCGCAGGCGGCGGGCGACGTCGGCGCGGTGGTGGCCAAGCTCCACGACTGCGCGGGGAACGCTCCCTGCGAGGCCCGCGCCCGCGCGGCCGTCGCCCGGACCAAGCGCCCAGGCGAGGTGAAGATCCTCCTGCTGCAGTCGGGCACGTCCTACGCGCTAGGTTCGGCCACCGGGCGCACACGGGTGGCGTGGACGATCGTCGACGGCGGGCTGCCCGTCGTGCAGTGCGTCACGGTCCGCCGGACCGGCAACGCGCTCTTCGGACGGGAGATCGAGCTGGAGCGGCTGTCCCTGCCGATCGACAACGAGGCGTCCTGCTGAGACCGTCCGTCTCATAGCGCGCGACCGCAATGCGGGACCGTTGCTACCATCGCTCGCCGCATGGCTGAGTCTACCTCCACCCAAATCACCGTTACCTCCCGCACGCCGGGCCACTCCCGCGAGACGCGTCGTCTGCGCCGCGAGGGTCGCATCCCCGGCACCGTCTACGGCGGCGGCCAGGAACCGACGAGCTTCTCGGTGGATGCCCGCGATCTGCGCCTGGCTCTCCACGGCAGCGGCGCGGTGCTCGACCTGAGCATCGACGGCGGGTCGGCGGAGCCGGCGGTCCTCAAGGACACGCAGCGCCACCCGGTCCGCAACGAGATCATCCACATCGACCTGCTGCGGGTGGACCTCAAGCAGGCCATCCACGCGGTGGTCCCGGTCGAGCTGCTCGGCGCGGAGGACGCCCCCGGCGTCAAGTCCGACGGCGGCATCCTCGAGCACGTCACGCGCGAGCTCAACATCGAGGCCCTGCCGACGGAGATCCCGGAGAGCATCCAGGTCGACGTGTCCGCCGGCCAGGTCGGCGACACGATCACCATGGAGGGCATCGCCCTCCCGGACGGCGTCACCCTGCTGGACGACGCCGCCGAGACGGTCGTCGCCACGATCTCCGCTCCCCGCCTCGCCAACGAGACGGAAGAGGCGGACGGCATCGAGACGGAGACCGAGGTCGTCGGCGAGAAGGCCGACGCCGGTTCCGACGAGTAGCAGCCGCCGGCCGTGCGCCTTCCCGGCACGGTCGCGCCCGTCGACTGGCTGATCGCCGGCCTGGGGAACCCCGGGCCGCAGTACGCACGCTCCCCGCACAACGTGGGCTTCCTCGTCGCCGACGAGCTGGCCCGCCGTTGGGAGCTGCCCAAGCCGAAGAAGAAGTTCGCCGGGCAGGTCACCGACGGCCGCACCGGCCCCGGCGGGCCGCGGGTGGCCATCGTCTGGCCCGAGACCTTCATGAACGAGGCGGGCCGCTCGATCGGCCCGGCTCGCGGCGCCTACAAGGTCGAGCTGGATCACGTGCTGGCGATCCACGACGAGCTCGATCTGAAGTTCGGCGACATCCGCACCCGCATCGGGGGCGGGATGGCCGGGCACAACGGGCTGAAGTCGCTGAAGGCGGGCCTGGGCACGGCTGACTTCGCTCGCGTGCGGATCGGCGTGGGGCGCCCGGATTCCACCGATCCGGAGATCGTCTCGGCCTTCGTGCTCGGCGCCTGGCGCCAGTCCGCGGACGAGGTCCGCGACCTGGTCTCGCAGGCCGCCGATGCCGCCGAACGCATCGTCACCGGCGAACAGATCCTCTAGCGGGCGACGCGCCGAGCCGTACATCACGACCGCTCGGCGGACGTGATGTACGCCTCGACCTCCCGCCGTGGCAATACAAGCGTACGTGATAACGTACGCTGCATGACGATCGCACGGGACTGGGACGGATCGACCTACGACCGCATCTCCGGGCCGATGGAGCAGATGGGCCTGAAGGTGCTCGATCGCCTGCCGCTCACCGGCGACGAGACCGTGCTGGACGCCGGCTGCGGCTCCGGGCGCGTCACCGCCGCGCTGCTGGACCGTCTGCCGCGCGGCCGGGTCGTCGGGGTGGACGGCGCGCCCTCGATGATCCAGGCCGCCCGCGCGCGGCTGGGTGACCGGCCCGACCTGGACCTGCGCGTCGCCGACCTCGTCACGCTCGACCTGGGGGACGAGCGCGTCGACGCGGTGCTCTCCACCGCCACCTTCCACTGGATCGAGGACCACGACGCGCTCTTCGTCCGCCTGCGCGCCGCCCTGCGCGACGGCGGCCGGCTGGTCGCCCAGTGCGGCGGGGCCGGCAACATCGAGGTCATCCACGCGGCCGCCGAGGTCGTCGGCACGCAACCGCCGTACGCCGCGCACCTGGAGGGCTGGGCCGGCCCGTGGAACTTCGCCGGTCCCGATGAGACCGAGGCCCGCCTGCGCGCCGCCGGGTTCACCGACGTCCGCTGCGGGCTGCAGGACTGGCCGGTCCAGCCGGACGAGCCCGAGGTCTACCTGCGCACGATCATCCTCGGCGCCCACCTGGAGCAGCTGCCCGCCGACCTGCACGCGGGGTTCGTCGCGGCCGTCCTCACCACGCTGCCCGCGCCGCTGGTCGTGCCCTACGTGCGGCTGAACATCGACGCGACGGCGGCCGGCGAGGGCGGACAAGTATCGTGAGGAGAAGACGACCGCGCACCCCTGCGCGGTCGTTCTGCGTGCCCCGATCGTGTCCCTGCGCCCCCTCCTCCAACTCCTCGGCGACGACCCCGCCGGCCTGACGCTCGCCCGCGAGGGCGGCCGCGCGTTCGTCTCCTCGTCGCTGCGCCCGTACCTGCTCGCGGCGCTGCTGGACGGGGTGGACGGGTCGCTCACGGGGCGCCCGGCGATCATCGTCGCGGGCGACGATCGCCAGGCCCGCGAGCTGTCGGCCGACCTCGCGGCCTGGCTGCATCCCCGGCCGGTGCGCTTCTACCCGAGCCGCGGCGTCACCTACGAGTCGCACCTCGCGCCGCCGGCCCACCTCATCGGCCTGCGCGTCGCCGCACTCGACGCCCTGCTGCGGGACGACGCGACGAGCGACGTCGAGCCGCCCGTCGTGGTCGTCAGCGCCGTCGCCCTGTCCGAGAAGGTGCCGGACCCCGAGCTGCGGCCTCACGCCTTCACCCTGCGCGTCGGGGACCTGATCGACCTCGACGAGGTCTCCGCCGACCTCGTGGCCGCCGGCTACGAGCGCGTCGACCAGGTCGACGACCGTGGCCAGTTCGCGGTGCGCGGCGGCATCCTCGACGTCTTCCCGGCGACGGAGGACCACGCCGTCCGCGTCGACCTCTTCGACATCGAGATCGAGTCGCTGCGCCGCTTCTCGACGTTCACCCAGCGCTCGCTGGGCGACCTGGACGCCGTCGAGGTGGCGCCCGCCGCCGAGCTCGCGGCCGAGCACCGGGAGCTCGCGGAGATCGCCGCGCTGACCGACGCCGACGACCGTCCCGACGTCGCCGAGCTGCTGCCCACCGATCGCTTCGGCGCCTTCCTCGACCTGCTGCCCGACGATGCCGTGGTCCTGATGGCGGCCGAGGAGGAGGTCGCCCCGGCCCTCGCCGACCACTGGCAGGACGTCACCGCGGCGTTCCACGACACCGACGCCCACCAGCTCTACGTCAAGCCGGACGAGATCACCGCCGCCCTGGACCGCATGGTCACCGTGCGGCTCTCGGCGCTGTCCTCCGACCAGCCGCTCTCCTTCCACGCCGCCACCGCCGACACGGCCGCCCGCTCCCTGGCCGAGGCCGAGGGGCAGCTGGAGCAGCTCGTGCGCGGTGGCTACCGCACGGTGGTGGCCTGGAACCGGCGCGGCGACGGCGAGCGGGCGGCGTACAACCTGGCCCGGCTCAAGACGAGCTGGATGGGGTCCGACGACGACAGCGGCCGGGCGAGCGAGCGCGAGCTGCGCGAGCCCGAGCTGCGGTTCACCGTCGCCACCCTGCGCGACGGGTTCGTCGCGGCGGGCCTGAAGCTGGCGATCATCCCCGAGCACCGGCTCTTCCGCAGGCGGCGGGCCGAGCGCAAGGGCTCCAGCGCGCGCCGCAAGGGCGTGCTGCGCTCGTTCAGCGACCTCAACACCGGCGACATCGTCGTCCACGAGGACCACGGCGTCGCGCGCTTCGCCGGCTTCGACACCAAGACCGTCGGCGGCGTCACCCGCGATTACCTCCAGCTCGAGTACGCGGGGACCGACAAGGTCTTCCTCCCGGTCGACCAGCTCCAGAAGATCAGCCGCTACGTCGGCGCCGCGGGCGGCGACAACGTCACGCTCTCCAAGCTCGGCGGCAAGTCGTGGGAGACGCTCAAGAGCCGGGCCCGCCGTGCCGCCCAGGAGCTGGCCGGCGAGCTGCTCAACCTGTACGCGGAGCGCAAGCGCCGCAGCGGCCACGCGTTCGAGGAGGACGGTGAGTGGCAGCGCGAGTTCGAGGCGAAGTTCCCGTGGCAGGAGACCGCCGACCAGCGCGAGGCGATCGAGCAGGTCAAGGCCGACATGGAGGCCGCCCGGCCCATGGACCGCCTCGTGTGCGGCGACGTGGGGTACGGCAAGACCGAGGTCGCGCTGCGCGCCGCGTTCAAGGCGGCGGCGGGAGGCAAGCAGGTGCTCGTGCTGGCCCCGACGACGATCCTCGCCCAGCAGCACCACGGCACGTTCACCGAGCGGCTCAAGGACTACCCGTTCACGATCGACCAGGTCTCCCGCTTCCGCACCCCGAAGGAGCAGAAGGCGGCGGTCGAGTCGTTCAACAGCGGCGGCACCGACATCCTCATCGGCACCCACCGGCTCCTGGGCCGGGACATGCGCCCGAAGGACCTGGGGCTGCTGATCGTCGACGAGGAGCAGCGCTTCGGGGTCAAGCAGAAGGAGCTGCTGCGCCAGCTCAAGCTGCGCGTCGACGTCATCGCGATGTCCGCCACGCCGATCCCCCGCACGCTGCAGATGTCGCTCGCGGGGATGCGGGACATCAGCGTGATCGAGACGCCGCCCGAGGGGCGCCGGCCGGTCAAGACGTACGTCGGCGAGTACGACGAGGACCTCGTCCGCCAGGCCCTGCAGCGGGAGAAGGACCGCGGCGGCCAGGCGTTCTTCCTCCACAACCGGGTGGAGACCATCGAGCAGACCGCCGAGCGCCTGCGCGGCCTGTGTCCGGGCATGCGGTTCGAGGTCGCCCACGGGCAGCTCGACGAGCAGACCCTGGAGGCCCGGATGCTGTCGTTCCTGCGGGGCGAGGCCGACGTGCTGGTCGCCACCAGCATCATCGAGTCGGGCATCGACATCCCGCAGGCGAACACGCTGATCATCGAGCGCGCGGACATGTTCGGGCTCGCGCAGCTCTACCAGATCCGTGGGCGCGTCGGCCGCTCTCGCGAGCGGGCCTACGCCTACATGCTGTACCCGGCCGCCGCCGCCCTGACCGAGGAGGCGACCAAGCGCCTGACCGCGCTGTCGGACTACACCGAGCTCGGCGCCGGCTTCAAGGTCGCGATGCGCGACCTGGAGATCCGCGGTGCCGGCAACCTGCTCGGGGACGAGCAGTCCGGTCACGTCGCCGCGCTCGGCTTCGAGCTCTACATGTCGATGCTCGACGACGCGGTCCGGGAGGCGGAGGGCGACGACGACGGCGACGAGACCGAGCCGGTGCGGCTCGACGTCAACGTCGACGCCTACATCCCCGCCGACTACGTGCCGTACGAGCAGGCCAAGATCGACGTCCACCGCCGGATCGCGGGCGCCCGCGAGGTGTCCGACCTGGGCATCCTGCGCGAGGAGCTCGAGGATCGCTTCGGCCCGGTGCCCGAGCCGCTGGACAACCTCCTGCTGCTCCAGCAGGCGCGGATCAAGTTCGGGCGGGCCGGGGTGCGGATGGTGACGTTCCGGGGCGGCCGGCTCAGCGTCACGCCGATGGATCTCGACGAGGCGCAGACCGCCGCGCTGGCGACCGAGCTGCCCGAGGCGCTGTACGAACCCGGGCGCAGCCAGGTCTCCCTCAAGGTGCCCGACGACCCGGCGCAGCGATTCCCGGCGGTCGTCCGGGCGTCGGACGCGATCCTCGCGTTGAAGCAGCCCTTATCTTGAGTCGCTAGGCTCGCCCAACTTATGTCACGAATTCGCTTGATTCCTGCGCTCATCGCCGTCGTCGCCACCGCGGGCCTCCTGGCCGCATGCGGTGATGACTCCTCGTCGATTCCCGGCAATGCTGTAGCCAAGGTGAAGGACACCGCCGTCACCAAGACACAGTTCGAACACTGGACCGAGATCGCTGCTGTTTCGCAGCAGGCTCAGACCGGTGCGACCGGTAAGCCCTCCATCCCGGTGCCTCCGAACTTCACCGCGTGTGTGAGCAAGGCGCAGGCCGCGCTGCCGAAGAAGCCGCCGAAGGGGCAGACGAACCCGACCCCCGCGCAGCTCAAGGCGCAGTGCAAGCAGCAGTACGACGCCCTCAAGGATCAGGTCATGCAGTTCCTGATCTCCGCCGAGTGGATCATCGGCGAGGCCAAGAAGCAGGACATCTCGGTGTCCGACGCGGAGGTCAAGAAGGAGTTCGACAAGCAGAAGAAGCAGTCGTACCCGAAGGAAGCGGACTTCCAGAAGTTCCTGAAGAGCTCGGGCATGACGCTGGAGGACCTCCTCTACCGCGTGAAGGTCGACACGCTCTCGCAGAAGCTGCGCGACAAGGTCACCAAGGACGCCGCCAAGTCGACGCCCGCCGCGATCAAGACGTACTACAACAAGAACAAGGCCAAGTTCGGCACGCCCGAGACGCGTGACATCAAGATCGTCCTGACCAAGACCGAGGCGCAGGCCACCGCGGCCAAGAAGGCCCTCGAGGCCGGTCAGTCCTTCAAGGCCGTCGCCAAGAAGTACTCGATCGACGAGGCCACGAAGAACACGGGCGGCGTGCTCGCCGGCGTCACGAAGGGCCAGCAGGAGAAGGCGCTCGACGCCGCGGTGTTCAAGGCCGCCAAGGGCAAGGTCGTCGGTCCGATCAAGACGCAGTTCGGCTACTACGTCTTCTCGGTCGACAAGATCACGCCCGCCGTGCAGCAGACGCTGCAGCAGGCGCAGAGCCAGATCAAGCAGCTGCTCCAGTCCGAGGGCCAGCAGAAGGCGCTCGACGCGTTCGTCAAGGACTTCCAGGCCGACTGGAAGAAGGACACGAACTGCCGCGCCGGCTTCGTGACGCAGCAGTGCAAGAACGCCCCGAAGCCGAAGACGACGACGACGGGCGCTCCGGCGACGACGACGGCGGCTCCGGCCCAGTAGAGCCGAGAACGAGGAGACGGCGTTGAGCCGTCCCGACGTACCGGGCGCCGTCGGGCGCCTGGACGACCTGACGCGTGTCCTGCGGGCCGAGTGCCCGTGGGACCGCGATCAGGACGAGCGGTCGATCGTCCCGCACACGGTGGAGGAGGCCTACGAACTGGCCGACGCCGCCAACGCGGGCGACGACGCCAAGCTGCTGGACGAGCTGGGCGACGTCCTCTTCCAGGTCCACTTCCTCGCCCTCCTCCTGGAGGAGCGCGGCGCGGGGGATCTGGCGCAGGTCGCCGAGCACACGCGGCAGAAGCTGATCTACCGCCACCCACACATCTTCCCGCCCGACGAGCTGCAGGCCGAGCTCGAGGCGAAGCTGGGCGAGGTCACCGACTCGGCCAGCGTCCTGCGCAACTGGGACGCGATCAAGGCCACCGAGCCCGGTCGCGAGCCGGGCATCTTCGGTGAGGTGCCGGAGAACCTTCCCGCGCTGCTGCATGCGCGCAAGGTGCAACGCCGGGCCGCGAGCAGCGGCCTGGACGTGCCCGAGGTGGACAACGCGCTGGGAGCCGTCGCCGGCGAGCTGGAGCAGCTGCACGCGGCCCAGGGCGACCGCGAGGCGGCGTTCGAGGAGGTGGGCGACCTCCTGTTCGCCGCGGTCAACGCGGCGCGGCTGCTCAAGGTCGATCCGGAGCTGGCGTTGCGCAGCGCGTCGGGACGGTTCCAGGGCACCGTGGAAGCAGCGGAAGCGCGGGCCCAGGATGATGGTCGGGCGTGGGCTGAATTGACCACCGACGAGAAGCTGCAGTACTACGCCCTGATCCGAATGGAGTCCTCTTGAGCACCATCGAGCACGTGCACGCCCGGCAGATCCTCGACAGCCGGGGAAACCCGACCGTGGAGGTCGAGCTGAAGCTCACCTCGGGCGTGACCGGCCGCGCCGCCGTGCCCTCCGGTGCGTCGACCGGCGAGTTCGAGGCGACCGAGCTGCGCGACGGCGGCGACGCCTACCTCGGCAAGGGCGTCACCCAGGCCGTGGCCAACGTCAACGGTGAGATCGCCCGCGCGATCGTCGGCAACTCCGCCGCCGACCAGGGCGAGCTGGACCGCTCGCTGATCGACCTCGACGGCACGCCGACCAAGTCGCGCCTCGGCGCCAACGCCATCCTCGGCGTCTCCCTCGCCGCCGCCCAGGCGACCGCGGCCGAGGCCGGCCTCCCGCTCTGGCGTCACCTCGGTGGCCCGGACGCGCACGTCCTGCCCGTGCCGATGATGAACGTCCTCAACGGTGGCTCGCACGCCGACAACTCGGTCGACTTCCAGGAGTTCATGATCGTCCCGTCCGGGGCGTCCTCCTTCTCCGAGGGCCTGCGCGTCGGCGCCGAGGTCTTCCACCACCTGAAGAAGACGATCGGGGCCCGCGGCGGCGCGACCTCCGTCGGCGACGAGGGCGGCTTCGCGCCCGACCTGGCCTCCAACGAGGAGGCGCTGCAGGTCGTCATCGCCGGCATCGAGGCGGCGGGCTACACGCCCGGCACCGACGTCTGCATCGCGCTGGACCCGGCGATGAGCGAGCTGTTCCACGACGGCCTCTACGTGCTGGAGCACGAGGGTCGCTCCCTGACCGCCGACGAGATGTCCGCCTACTGGGCCGACCTCAGCGCCCGCTACCCGATCGTGTCGATCGAGGACGGCATGAACGAGGAGGACTGGGACGGCTGGAAGACGCTGACCGGCGCCATCGGCGACCGCGTCCAGCTCGTCGGTGACGACCTGTTCGTCACCAACACCGAGCGCCTGAAGCGTGGCATCGACCTGGGCGTCGGCAACTCGATCCTCATCAAGGTCAACCAGATCGGCACGCTGACCGAGACGCTGGAGGCCATCGCGATGGCCCGCGCCGCCGGCTACACCGCCGTCATGTCCCACCGCTCGGGCGAGACCGAGGACGTCACCATCGCCGACCTCGCGGTCGCGACGGGCTGCGGCCAGATCAAGACGGGTGCGCCCTCCCGCTCCGATCGCGTCGCCAAGTACAACCAGCTGTTGCGCATCGAAGAGGCGCTGGGCGACGCGGCGACCTACCCGGGCCGCTCCGTCTTCCGCTCCTAACCCCTGGCGCCGAGTGTCACTTTTCAGGTCGCATGGACCTGAAAAGCGCCACTCGGCGTCTCCGGGTCGGGGAGGGGGCTCCCCTCCTGGCCTTCCGTCATCTGCGGTCGGGGTCGAGGGACTCCGTCTCTCAGAGAGGCGGCCGTCCGGGGAGCCCCCTCCCCGACCCTTCCGGCGTCCTGTGCGCGTCGAGTGGCGTGGCCGGTCACCACTCGTGGTCGCAGGCGGTGGGGTGGGGTTCCCCGGACGGCGCCTATCGAACCGACGGAGGGCCGCGACGGCGTTCGCAGATGCCGGAAGCCGGGAGGGGAACCCCACCCCACCGCCCAATGAGGAGAAGGCCGGGAGGGGAGCCCCATCCCCGACCCGGAGACCCATCGTTCCCCTTCTCGATGCTGAGTGTCGTTTTTCAGGTCTATACAACGCAAAAGACGACCGTCGGCGGGCCGTTCGACGCCGTTGGCAGGATCCCTCTCAGTTCATGTAACGGGGAGGGAAGTGGTGGGAAGGGGCGAAAGAGGGCCGCAATGGCTCCTCCCGCCTCAGGCTCTGCCGCTCGCCGTGGTCGCACCGCGGAGTTCGCGCGCGTCGCCGGCGGCGTGCGCTGGGACCGGATCACCCGCTGGGCCCTGCTGGCTCTCGTCGCGGTTCTCCTGCTGCTCTACGTGAACCCGGTGCGCTCCTACTTCGCCACCACGGCGCGCGCCGGTGAGGAGAAGGCGAAGGTCACGCAGCTGCAGGCCGAGCATGCTCGTCTCGTGCAGCGGCGCAAGGCGCTGCAGAGCCCGGGCGCCGTCGAGGTCGAGGCGCGCAAGCAGGGGTACGTGAAGCCCGGCGAGAAGGCGTTCGTCGTCTCCGGCCTGTCGAAGGACGGCAAGTAGGCCGGAGGTCCGCTCGCGCTACCGTGGGCGGTGATGGAGTTCGAGAACGCGATCCAACTCTGGCGAGAGGCCGCCAGGCGCCTCGACCGCGCCGAGCCGCCGATGTCCGTGGCCCAGGAGCGTGTCACCGAGGCGATCGTGCTGGAGCTGCGGCGCCGGCTCGGCGGGTCGTTCACCACCGACGAGCTGATCGAGCTGTACGAGCGCGGCACCGACTGGTGCCTGGACCTGGCGGCCCGGGAGGCACCCGACGCCCCGTGGGCGTGGGACACGCGCCTGGTGGGGGACGCCGCGTTCGCCCGCTACGTCCGTGAGGCGTCGGACTACGCCGGCGGCCGGCGCGTCGAGCACTTCTAGCCGCGGAGCGGCCCGGCCGCGCGTAGAACGACGAAAGGCGGACCCTGAACCGCCTGGGTTCAGGATCCGCCTCTCACGAAGCGGGTACGGCGTCCGGACCGCGTGGGGCGGGCCGGGGTGTGGCTCAGTTCTCGGAGGACTCGCCGGCGTCGGTGTCGGCCTCGGCGCTCTCGCCGACGCGACGGATGATGATCTGGTCGGCTTCGACGACGACCTCGATCGCCCGCTGTCCGGCCCAGTGCTCGGCGTACACGCCGTCGTCGGCGACCGCGGGGTCCAGCCACAGGCCGTACCCCTCCTCGCCGTGGTCGAACGTGCCCTCGTAGGGGCCGGTGCTCTTGCGACCGCGACCGCGACCGCCGCGACGACCGCGACGGCGACGCGGCTTGTCCTCGTCGTCGTCGTCCTCGTCGTCCTCACCGGCCTCCTTGCGGGCGGCCCGCTCGGCCTCGCGCTTGGCGTCGGCTTCGGCCTTCTCGGCGGCGAGACGCGCTTCCTCGGCCTCCTTGGCCTTCGCCTCGGCCTCGAGCTCGGCGGCGATCAGCGCGTCGTCCTCCGCGCGGAGATCGATCTCGTCGTCGAAGGCGGGGGCGTCGCTGCCGGCGGCTTCGGGAGCCTCGGCGTCCGAGAGGTCGTTCTCGCGCTTGAAGGTCTCGATCTGCTGGACGGTCACCTCGAGCTGGTGCGCGATCCAAGCGTCGGTCCGGCCCTGCTGGACCCAGAGCCGGATTTGGTTGAAGTGGGGGCGGAGAGATCTACGTGCCATGATGGGCGGCGGACACTATAGGAAACCCCCGGAAATCGGCCCACCCGCCCGTGCCATGCACGTGGGGCCGGCCGCCGAGGGGGATGCCGCAACCACGCGGTGGCCGGGACAAGGAGAGTCGCGCACGGTGCTGGTCCTGACACGGAAGTCGAATCAGAGCATCATGATCGGGGACGACATCGAGGTGTCGGTCCTCTCGGTGGTGGGGGACAAGGTCCGCATCGGGATCCAGGCCCCGCGGGACATCCCGGTGTTCCGGAGTGAGGTCTACCTCGACATCCGCGGCACGCAGGAGACGGCGCGGGTCGACCCGCCCGCGCCCGAAGCGCCCGCCCCCTGACCGGGTCGGAAGAACGGCGCCAGCCGTTCTTCCAATGGCGACGGCCGCCAGGCCGTTGCCACTACGACATGACGATGTAGAGCGTCTGGAACATCGCGACGGTGACCAGGACCGCGGTGCCCAGCAGGATCACGAAGAGCAGGACGAACCGCAGCGATCCGTTCTTGTGCATCTTGTCGAGGCTGCGCTTGCGCGTGCGCAGGTCGGCATGGCGCCGCAGGGCCTCGGCCCGCTCGCGGTCCTCGACCGCATCCTCGACGAACTGGCGTTCCAGTTCGGCGATGCTCTGACGCATCTTCATGACCTACGAAGAGTAGCCCGTCCGGGGCCTCAACACGCCTTCCAGAGGCCGCGGCGGTCGGTGCGCGCCTCGTCCTGGAGCTTCCGGAATCGGGCCGCGTAGCGGTCGTTGGGCGGGATCGTCAGCGTGCGGGCGTAGCCGTCGCGCACCAGGACGGCGTTGACGAACAGGTCGTCCGAGGCCCGGTAGACGTAGGCGAGCAGCCGTCCGTAGCGGTCGCGGGCCTCCCGGTCGGGCACCAGGCGGACCTCCTGGCCGGCGACGAGCGCCGCGTTGCGCGCGCTCGCCTGGTGGCCGAAGCACTGGACCGGCGTGCGCGGCTTCACCGTCTCCGGGGTGTCCACGCCGATGTAGCGGACCCGGTCGGTGCGGCCGTCGACCGAGACCTTGATCGTGTCCCCGTCGACCACCCGCACGACGCGGGCCGTGCGCTCGCCGCCGGACGCGGACCCGCGGCGACCGTCGCCCGAGGAGGACGAGGAGAGCAGGTCGTGGGGGAGGAACTGGACCATCGCCAGCACGAAGGCGGCGGCGAGGACGATCCAGCGGAGGCGGCGCGACGACATCCTTCGAACCTACGGGCCACGCCGGGCGCCGGGCACTCGATGTTGCAGATCCGTCGCGAAGCGGGGCGAAGTCGTTTCGACCTCGCCCCGTTGCGTCACGAAGCGAACGTCCTAGGCGATGGTGATCGCCTCGTCCAGGTACACGTCCTGGATCGCGTTGAGGAGGTCGATGCCCTCGTTCATCGGGCGCTGGAACGCCTTGCGGCCGCTGATCAGGCCGGTGCCGCCCGCGCGCTTGTTGATGACCGCGGTGCGCACCGCCTCGGCCTTGTCGGTCGCGCCCGAGGACGCGCCGCCGCTGTTGATGAGGCCCGAGCGGCCCGCGAAGCAGTTGAGCAGCTGGTAGCGGGTGAGGTCGATCGGGTTGTCGCTCGACAGCTCCGAGTACACGAGCTTGCTCGTCTTGCCGTACGACTCGCCGTCGGCCGCGATGGCGTTGTAGCCGCCGTTGAGCTCCGGCAGCTTCTGCTTGATGATGTCGGCCTGGATCGTCACGCCGATGTGGTTGGCCTGACCGGTCAGGTCGGCCGCGGTGTGGAAGTCCTTGCCGTCGCGCTTGAAGCCCGAGCTGCGCAGGTAGCACCACAGCACGGTGAACATGCCGAGCTCGTGTGCGCGCTCGAAGGCCTGGGCGACCTCCCAGATCTGCCGGCGGCTCTCGGGGCTGCCGAAGTAGATCGTCGCGCCGACACCGATCGCGCCCATGTTCCACGCGCGGTCGACCGACCCGTACATCGTCTGGTCGAACGTGTTCGGGTAGCTGAGGATCTCGTTGTGGTTGATCTTCACGATCAGCGGCAGCTTGTCCGCGTAGGTGCGGCTGACGGCGCCGCACACCCCGATGGTCGAGGCCAGGGCGTTGCAGCCGCCCTCGTAGGCCAGCTCGGCGATCGCGCCCGGGTCGAAGTACTTCGGGTTGGGGGCGAAGCTCGCCGCGCCGCTGTGCTCGATCCCCTGGTCGACGGGGAGGATGCCCACGTAGCCGGTCCCGGCCAGGCGGCCCGTGTTGAACAGGCGGGACAGATTGCTCAGCGTGGCCGAGCTGCGGTCGCTCTCCCGGTAGACGCGCTCCACGAAGTCCGGACCCGGAAGATGCAGCAGCTCCTGCGAGACCTTCGGGCTGTCGAACCCGAGCAGGTCGGACGCCTCGTCGCCCAGCAGGGCCTCGATCTCGGCGTGCGAAAGGGTGGTGTCGCTCATGCGGTTTCCGTCTCTCCTTCGGGATCTGGTCCCTCGGATACTACGAACCACCGGCGTGTGCCGCCTGCCCGCCCGGGTAGGTTCCCCGGGCATGGAGCATCACTTCACCGCGGACCGCCCGGCGTACACGATCGGCATCGAGGAGGAGTTGATGATCGTGGACCGGGAGGGACTCGATCTCGTGAACGCGATCGAGAGCCTGTTGGAGGACTCCCCGGACGGTGACATCAAGCCCGAGCTGATGGAGTCGGTGCTGGAGATCTCCACCGATCCGTGCCGCGACACGCGCGAGGCCGGGACGCAGCTCCGGGCGCTGCGCGAGCAGGTCCGGTCCACCGCCGCGGGGCGCGGACTGGCCATCGGCTCGGCCGGCACGCACCCCTTCGCGATGTGGGAGGACCAGCGCATCGCCGCGCGCGATCGCTACCGCGACCTCATCTCCGCGCTGCGCTTCGTCGCGCGCCAGGAGATCATCTTCGGCCTCCACGTGCACGTCGCGGTCGACGACCCGGACAAGGCGATCCACGTGGCCAACGGCATGCGGGTCCACGTGCCCGTCCTGCTCGCCCTCAGCGCCAACTCGCCGTTCTGGCGGGCCGACCGCACGCATCTGGCCTCCACCCGCACCCCGATCTTCCGCGCCTTCCCGCGCGTGGGGATCCCGCCCGCCTACGACGGCTGGGACGGCTTCGTGAAGGACATCGACTTCATGGTCGCCAGCGGGGTGATGGAGGACTACACCTACCTCTGGTACGACGTGCGACCCCACCCGAACTTCGGCACGGTCGAGATGCGCGTGTGCGACGCCCAGACCCGGATCGAGCACACGCTCGGTCTCGCGGCGCTCGTCCAGGCGATGGTCAAGGAGCTCAGCGAGCACTACGACACGGGCACGCCGCTCACGCACTACCCGTGGTCGATGCTCGACGAGAACAAGTGGCTGGCCGCCCGCCACGGCCTGCACGGCGAGCTGGTCGACCTGCCGTCCAGCGACCGGGTCGCGTCCAAGGTCCTGGCCCGCCGCCTCGTCGACCGGCTGCGCGAGCACGCCCAGGACCTGGGATCGGCCGACGACCTGGACGCCGTGATCGACCTCATCGACAACGGAAACGGGGCGGACCGCCAGGTCGTCGTGTACGAAGCCAACCACGACCTGCGCGAGGTCATGGCCGAGATCGTGGGAGCCAGCGGGGGCGCGTAGGAGCCCGTCGGTCGCTCCGACCGCAGTTGAGGCCTACAATCGAACTCTGATGAGCCGGGGTCCCGATCTCTTCGTTGTGTGCAAGAGCTGCGGCGCAGAGGTGAGCCCGTACATCACCGAGTGCCCGTACTGCGGCAACCGCCTGCGCAAGCGCGCCCCGCGGATCGAGCGCGAGGGCGGCGAGCCGCGGGTCGAGCCGCCGCGCCGGGCCAAGCTGCCGAAGCTGCGTCCCGGGGAGATCCCCGGCATCGCGGCCGACCCCACGCGCCGCCCCTGGGTCACGATCTTCCTCGTCGTCGCCGCGCTGATCCTCATCCCCGTGGTGCAGGCGGTGCGGCCCAGCCTGCTCGTCGCGACGGTGTTCGACCAGAGCTCCTGGAAGCTCCTGATCGCCCCACTGATCCACTTCAACGGGTGGTACGCCTTCGTGGCGCTGTTCGGGTTCGCGCTGTTCGGCACGCTGGTCGAGCGCCGCGACGGGCACGCCGCCGTGATCGGCCTGTACCTGGTGGGTGGCGTGGGCGGCGTCGCCGCCGGCCTGGCCTTCACGCCCGAGGTCGTGGTGTGCGGTGCCAACGGCGCGGCGCTCGCCGTGCTCTGCGCGTGGGCCGTGCCCCCCCTGCTCGCCGAGCGGCGCGGCGAGGGCGACGACGACGACGACCTGATCGGCGCGTTCGTGTTCGGCCTGGTCCTCATCGCCATGAGCTTCGTCGTCCCCGAGGCCGATCCGATCACGGGGGCCGTCGGCCTGGTGGCCGGGTTCCTGGGCGGCCTGCTGCTCGTGCGGATCAACCGCTGAGCCGCCGATCACCGGCGGGTCACGAGCCGGCCGCGCCGTCCATCTAGACTCCGTTCCGTGCCCGACCGGACCTACACCGCAGAGCAGGTCGACGCCGCCGTGGCCCGCCTGGGAGACGCCAGCCGCGTCGACCACGCCCGCGAGATCGTCGTGCATGCCGCGCCGAGCCTGCAGCACATCCTGGCCGAGGCGTTGCACCACGACCAGTACTTCGAGGAGGCCCACGACCAGCACGTCCGCTCGGTCGCGGCCGTCCCCGACGAGCAGGAGCGTCTGCGCCAGCTCCGCACGCTGGTCGCCGAGGAGGTGCGCCTGGGGATGCTCGTGGGCGTGGCCGTCGGCTTCCAGCTCGCGCACGAGCTGCAGGAGCCGTCGCCGGACGATCCGCAGGACGCATCCACCCCTTCCGACCAGGAGAGCAACTGATGGAGATCCGCTACCTCGGCCATTCGGCCTTCCAGCTCATCGAGGGTGACGTCAGCGTCCTCATCGACCCGTTCCTCACCGGCAACCCGAAGGCGGCCGCGGACCCCGGAACCATCGCGGCGACGAACATCCTCCTGACGCACGGCCACGGCGACCACTACGGCGACACGGTGGACATCGCCAAGCGCACCGGCGCGCCGGTGCAGACCATCGTGGAGATCGCCAACGAGCTCGCGGACGAGGGCCTGGAGGTCATCGACACCAACTTCGGCGGCACCGCGGTCTACGACTGGGGCTGGGCGCGCCTCGTCCCGGCCGTCCACACGTCGACCACGCCCAAGGGCACGGTCACGCCGGCCGGCGGCTTCGTGATCAAGTTCGGTGACACCGTCATCTACGACCTGGCCGACACCGCGCTGTTCAGCGACCTGGCCCTGCCGGGGAAGCGGGACGCCATCGACGTCGCCCTGATCCCCATCGGGGGCCACTACACGATGGATCGCCACGACGCCGTCGAAGCGGCCAAGCTCGTCGGGGCCAAGACGGTCATCCCGATCCACTACGACACGTTCCCGCCGATCGAGACCGACGCGCAGGCCTTCAAGGCCGACGTCGAGGCCGCGGGCGCCGGCACCGTCGTCGTCCTGCAGCCGGGGGAGACGTTCACGCCATGACCCATGCCTTCGTGATGGTCGAGTGCGACCGCGACGCGATGACCACGCTCGGCGGCGAGCTGGCCGACATCGACGGCGTCTCCGAGGCCTATTCGGTGGCCGGCGAGTGGGACTTCGTCGCGATCGTCCACCTCGCCAAGCACGAGCAGCTCGCGGAGCTGGTCACCGTGCAGATCGGCAACCTCAACGGCGTCGTGCGCACCCAGACCATGGTCGCGTTCGAGGTCTTCTCCCGCCACGACCTCGAAGCGCTGTTCTCCGTCGGTGAGTAGGCGCCGGACGATCGTCGCGGCGGTGCTCGCGGCCGGCCTGGCGGTCGGTGCGGTGGGCTGCGGGAGCGACGACGACAAGACGACGTCCACCGACGCGACCGCGGCGGTGACCGCGCCGGACGGGGACGCCCGGACCGCGGAGCCCACGACCACGACGTCCCCGGCGCCCACGGCCACCGCGCCCGCGACGACCGAGCCCGACGCCGGTGACGAGGAGGGCATCCGCGTCCCCGCCGACTTCACGCTCACCGACGGCACGCTCAGCCCGGGGCAGATCACCGTGCCGCCGCAGCTCCCGATCGCGGTGACGGTGAAGGCCGCGGACGGCGCGGCCCACGAGATCGTGTTCGCCACCACGCCGCCGGTCACCGTCTCGGTCCCGGCCGGCGGTGACGGCACCGCGCGCATCCCCGGTCAGCGCAAGGGCACCTACACCGCGAGCATCGACGGCGGCGCGCCCGCGCCCGCGCTCGTGGCGGTCGACGACGCCGGGCCCTGATCGGGCCCGATCGCCTACTGTCTCCCGCGATGTCCACGATCGTCCGCCCCGAATACGGCCCGACCCTCCCCGAGGTCACGGGCCGTCGCTGGCCGCGCGTGCGGCTGGCGTTGATCGTCCTCGGCGTGATCGTGGCGATCTGGGTCGTCGTCCGGCTGCTGGACGACCCGGACGCGGCTCGCACCGTCGTGGTCGTGAAGAAGCCGGTCGCGGTCAACGTGCTGCGCGACGACCGTCTCGAGCGGGTCGCGCCGCGCGGCGGTGAGGAGCTGCGCCTGCAGACGACGGCGCAGGTGTCCAAGGGCACCCAGGGCGTACAGAGCTTCACGATCACCCCGCTGGCGCTCGGCGCCTACGTGGGCGACGACCCGGGGGCGATGCTCACCGTGCGTGCCACCCAGGCGATCACGCAGCTGCGCGGGGAGATCCGCTGCTTCTCGCTGCGCGGCGAGGGCCGCACCCGCGTCAACCTGTACCCCGGCTACGTGATCACCTACGAGGGCCGGCTCAGCGGCGCCTGCGACGGGCCGCGGCAGGCCGGCAACCTCTTCTACGGCAAGCGCTTCTTCCTCTACCCGGACGTGCCGAAGCCCACCGAGGGCGCGCAGGTCGACCTGCGCGCGCCGTACGTCCCGATCTACGTGGGCTTCCCGGACGCGGTCGGTTCCAACGGACCGCTGAAGCTGCCGTTGCGCTCCTTCAACTTCGGGACCGAGCGGCCCTAGCCGGAGCGGCCGCGGTACCGCGTCGCGCTACGGCTTGGCGCCCGGCGTGGCCGGGTCCGGCGCGGGCGCGGTGGGCGCCGTCGTCGAGGTGGTGACCGTGACGTCGACGGGCGGGGCCGTGACCGTGGCGGTCGGCGCCTCGGCGGGCGGTGTGGGCGCCGGCGCGGGTTGGCCCGCCGTGACGGGCACCGACGGCGTGGTCACCGGGGCGACGGGCGGGGCGGACGAGTCGGTCGGCACCGTGCCGCCGGTGTGGTCGGTGATGACCGTGGGCGGCAGGACCGTCGTGTCGCCGCCGGTCTCCGTCGTCGTCGTCGGCGGAGGCGTCGCGGCGGGCGTCGTCTCCGTGGGCGTCGTCGTCGGGGTGGTCGGCGTCGTCTCCGCCGGCGTCGTCTCGGTCGGCGTGGTCGCCGTCGTCTCGTCGTCGGCGGCGCGGGACTTGACGTCGCGCTCGGCGGCGGCGGCCGGGAGGTCCTTGGTGTCGTTCACCGTCGGCTGGGCGACGGACGCGGCGAGGACGGGCTCGGCGGGGGCCTGGGGGGCCTCCTTGACGGGCGCGATGGCCTGGGCGACCGGCTCGCCACGCTGGCTCGGCGCGTTCTGGGCCCGGTCGACCTCGACGGCGCCCGCGGTGACGATGGCCGCGGCGGCGAGGCCGGCGGCGGTCTTCGAGGCGATGGTCGCGACCGATGCGGAGAGGAAGCCGCCCGCGCCGGCGGTGCCGGCACTGGTTGCGGTGGCGGCGACCGCGGCGGACGCGGTGCCGGCGCTGGCCGTCGTGCCCAGGTGGGCGAGGACGAGCTTCTTGATGAGGAGGAAGGGAGCGACCGGCAGGGCGAGGGCGAGGGCCTTGTTGGTCTGCTTCAGGTGGTCGCGGAACGCGCCGCAACGTTCGCACTGGCGGCAGTGACGGCGGACCTGGGGGCTGAGCTTGGCCAGGCCCTCGGCGACCTCACCGAGCTCGGCGCGAACGTCCTCGCAGTCCATCGCGCGGGCCTCGGAGGCCTCGGCCAGGCTGACGCGGGCACGGACCAGGAGGGACTTGATCGAGGACACCGTGGTGTCCATCGCCTCGGCGATCTGGTCGTAGGAGAGGTTGTCGATCTCGCGCAGCAGCAGCGCGGTGCGCTGCGTCTCGGCCAGCTCCTGCACGTCGCCCATGAGGAGGCGGAACTCCTCGCGCTGGTGCACGCGGTCCGCGGTGGTCGTGCCGTGGTCGGCCAGATGGATGTCCATCGAGTCGACGCCCACCGCGCTCTTGCGGCGCAGGTGGTTGAGCGAGCGGTTGCGGGCGATGCGGTAGAACCACGGCCGCACGTTGATCGCGCGGTCGTCGGCCATCAGCGCCGAGTACGACGCGGCGAAGACCTCCTGGAGCACGTCCTCGGCGTCCTCCTTGCTGCCCAGCATGTGGCGACAGAAGGCGAGCAGGCGGGACTGGTACCGCGCGACCAGCGCCTCGTAGGCGGCCTGGTTCCCCCGGCGCGTGAGCGCGACGAGACGCTCATCCGACTGGAGTCGGAGGAGGGGGGTGGGCCCGCGCAGTCCGGCGGCGCCTGTGGTGTTCAGGGTTGTGACTTCCACGAGAAGAGGACTTCCTCGCCCGTTGTAACGCGGGCGGAAGGCCGAAGTTGCGCCTTCCAGGGTAGCGAGGGCACGAATGAACTCGGGATGAGTCCGCCCAGCGTTCCTCGTGTTCCTCGCACCATTGGTTGCGCAGCCTACGGGCTGTGCGGATCAGCGATCCAATGCGTTGGGCGCGCCGGCCGTCGGGCGGCTCGCCACCCGGGTCACAGTAGGCTGGCGCGCTGAAGGCCCGGGTGGCGGAACGGTAGACGCGGCCGGCTTAAACCCGGCTGCCCGCGAGGGCGTGGGGGTTCGAAACCCTCCCCGGGCACTACTCGTCGAGCAGTGACAGCGCGCGGAGCACCGTCTCGGCGAGTCCGCGGTCCCCGACGATGTCCAGCACCGCGTGGTCGGAGTCCGGGCCGAGCGCGGCCACCCACGCGTCGTGGGTGCCGTGCAGCCCGGCGTCGGGCTCCGGCGTGTGCTCCTCGTGGACGGTGAGCCGTCCGCCGTCGAGGGTCAGGCGGTAGTGCGCGGGCGTCTCGTCGTGGTTGACGGTCACCTGAACGACGCCCTTGGCCTCCGCGGGGACGCCGAAGCCCGGGGCGGCGCGCAGCACCGCGCCGACGTCCACGTGCTCGCCGTTGCGCGGGATCGACCATTCGTGCCGGCGGCCCCAGCGGACGAGCTCCGCGATGATCGGCAGCAGGTCGCGGGAGCGGTCGGTCAGCTCGTACTCCACGCGCGGGGGCACCTCGCGGTAACGCCGGCGTGTGAGCAGGCCGTCGGCGACCATCCGGTGCAGGCGGGAACGCAGCTGCTCCGTGGAGATGCCGGGGAGCACGCGGTGGAGCTCGACGAACCGACGGGGCCCGGGGGACAGGTCGCGCACGATGAGCAGCGTCCACTTGTCCCCGACGAGATCGAGGGCACGGCTGTCGGGCGCCCACTGGTCGTACGGGTGGCGCTTCTTGGGCGGCGGAGAGGGGGTCATGAGCGAACGGGCGAGGCTGCGGGGGGAAGCGAACATAGCGTGCTCGGGGGGTCCCATGAGCCGTATTGCCGAGGTGCCAACATCGGCCTGGTCGCCCTGACCGTGGATACGCGGTCGTCCCCGAACGCGAGAACGCCGCCCCGGTCCAGGGCGGCGTTCCCAGAAGGCTCCGATCGGTACGGGCAGGGGTGGTCGCACTGACCGGAGCCGGGATCCGAGGCGGCGGGAGGCGTCGCGCGTGTGGGCGACGCATGTCGCTCGGACCTATGGACCGGTTCGCCGGGAACGCACACCGTGAGGCGACCCCCCCGAACTCGCCGGCTCTGGGCAGTATCCGCCACGGGATGGCGCCGCGGCAATCGGACGAACGTCCAGAGCGCGACATCGCGGATATGCGTCGTCGCGACGCAGTTCCAGGGACCGTTCAGGCGGTGCGCGCGCGGGTGATCGCGGCCCCGCGCAGGATGTCGTGCTCCGACACCTCCGCCTCGTCCAGGCCGAACGCGCGCAGCGCCTCGGCCAGCACGAGCATGCCGGCGACGATCGTCGGAGCCCGGTCGGGATGCAGCCCCGGGACGCGCCGGCGCTCCGCCTCGTCCATCTCGGCCAGCCGGGCCAGTAGCATCTCGACCTCGGCGCGGTAGATCACGTGTCCGTGGACGCGCTCGCTGTCGTACGGCTCCAGCTCCAGCAGCATGGCGGCCGCCGACGTGGCGGTACCGGCCACGGCGATCGCCCAGCGGGCCGCCTCGCGCACGTCCTGCGGCAGCTGGTCGTGGAAGGTCGCGCGCACCTCGTCGGCCATCGCGGTCAGCTCGTGGTGCGTGGGCGGGTCGTCGGTGAAGTGGCGCTCGGTCTGGCGGACGACCCCGACCTGGGTGGACACGTGGAACGTGACGTCGCCGCCGTCGCCGAGCACGAACTCGGTCGAGCCGCCGCCGATGTCGATGACCACGGTGGGTCCGCTCGTGACCGAGTGGTCGCGCTCGCTGGTCGCGCCGAGGAACGTGAGCTGCGCCTCGCGGTCGCCGCTGATGGTGTCGACCTCGAAGCCGTAGCGCTCGCGGATCTGGGCCTGGAACGCGGCGCCGTTGCTCGCGTCGCGCACCGCGCTGGTGAGCACGCCGGTCGTCGCCTCGACCGCGAGCGCGTCGGCCGCCTCGCGGTACTCGGCCAGCGCCGCGAACACGCGGTCCATCGCCTCCTGGGCGAGCGTGCCCGACGTGTCGACCCCCTGACCGAGCCGGGTCACGGTCGACCGGCGATCGAGCTCGGTCACCCGGCCCTCGCCGTCCACGTCGGCGACCAGCAGCCGGGTGGAGTTGGTTCCGATGTCCACGACGGCGACGCGCATGGGAGGAGGCTATCGGCCGGCGGCTTCACCCCATCTGGAGCATTTCCCGACCATCCCCATGCATTACGCTCGCAGGCGATGAACCGACCCTTCACCGACTGGAGTGCAGCATGAGCCTGGGACCCGTCGAATACGTCCTGGTCGAGTTTCCGGGCAGCAAGTTCAAGGGCGAGATCGTCCCTGCCCTCGAGGAGCTCGTCAGCGCCGGCACCATCCGCATCATCGACCTGATCTTCATCACGAAGGACGTCGACGGCAGCGTCATCGCGCTCGAGCTCTCGACGCTCTCCGAGGAGGAGGCGGCGCCGTTCGAGAAGATCGGCGTGGAGCTCGGCGACCTGCTGACCCAGGAGGACGTGGAGATCGCCGCCGAGGGACTGTCCCCCGGGAGCTCCGCCGCGCTGCTGGTGTGGGAGAACACGTGGGCGACCAAGTTCGCCGAGGGCGTGCGCCACGCCGAGGGCCGCCTGATCGCCCACGACCGGATCCCGGCCGAGGCCGTCGAGATCGCGCTGGCCGCCGCCGCGGCCGGCTCCAACTAGTTCGAACCGAGAGGGAGCAGCCTTCATGCCTTTGATGAGACGACGGGGCCCGGGCCTGCTGGGCATGGCCGCGCGCACCGCGGTCGTGGCCGGCACCGCCACGGCGGTCAGCAACAAGGTCCAGGACCGCCACGCCGCCAAGCAGGAAGCGCAGTACGAGGAGCAGCAGCAGGCGCAGCAGCCGCCGCCGCAGCAGTACGCCGCGCCCGCGCCGGCCCCAGCCGCCGCGCCGGTGTCGCAGGCCTCGGTGATCGAGGAGCTCAAGCAGCTCGGTGAGCTGAAGCAGCAGGGCATCCTCACCGAGGAGGAGTTCGCGGCTCAGAAGGCCAAGCTGCTGGGCTAGACGGGAAAGGGCATCGGCTCGCCGGCCAGGCCGGCGAGCAGGTTGTCCACCGCCATCGCGGCCATCCGCTCCCGCGCGGTGCGGGTGGCCGAGCCGATGTGGGGGACGACGAGCAGGTTCGGCGCCGTCAGCAGCGGGTCGTCGGCGGGGAGGGGCTCCGGGTCGGTGACGTCGAGCGCGGCCCCGGCGATCCACCCGTCGGCCAGCGCGGTGCGCAGCGCCGTCTGGTCGACGATCGGTCCGCGAGCCGTGTTCACGAGGATCGCGCTCGGCTTCATCGCCCGCAGCGCGTCCGCGTCGATCAGGTGGCGCGTCTCGTCGGTGAGCGGCACGTGCAGCGACACGAAGTCACTGGCGGCCAGGAGCTCGTCGAGCGGGGTCTCGCGCGTGTGCAGCACGGTCATGTCGAAGCCGCGTGCGCGCCGGCCGACCGCCTGCCCGATGCGGCCATGCCCGACCAGGCCCAGCGTCGCGCCGTGGACGTCGGCGCCCAGGAAGCCGGTGGGGTCCCACGTGCGCCATGACCCGTCGACGGCCGCCGCCGCGGCGGGGACGACCCGCCGGGCCGCGGCCAGGAGCAGCGCCCAGGTGAGGTCGGCGGTCGCGTCCGTGAGGACGTCGGGCGTGTTGCCGACGGGGATCCCTCGGGTCGCGGCCGCCTCCAAGTCGATGTTGTCGACGCCGACCGCGAACGTGGCCACGGCGCGCAGACCGGGGGCCGCGTCCAGCAGGGCGCGATCGACCCGGTCGGTGAGCAGGCAGAGCAGGCCGTCCGCACCGGCCGCGCGCTCGCGCAGCACCGCCGGCGGGGGCGGCGTGTCGTCCTCCCACACGTCGACGGTGTGCCCGGCCGCGGCGAGCCGGTCGACGGCGGGGCCGGGCAGCCGGCGGGTCACGAGGACGTGGGCCATGGAGGGAGAGTCTGACGACCGGTCGCCCGGCTAGATTCGCAGGCGATGAGCCCTCCGCCCGACGGCGCCCCGCGCGCAGCCGAGACGCCGCCGCCCGAGGCCGTGGTCCAGGTGACGATGTCCAGCCGCACCGTGCTGCGCATCGCGCTGCTGGTCGTCGTGGTGCTGCTGATCGTCTCGCTCGGCGACACGCTGGTGGCGTTCTTCCTCGCCGCGTTCCTGGCCTGCGGGCTGCACCCCGTCGTGAACTGGCTGCAGGGGCGGTTCTCGCTGTCGCGGGTGTGGTCGGCGCTGCTGCTCTACGCGCTGGTGTTCGTTGCCCTGTGCATCGTCATCGCGGTCGTCGTCGTCCCCATCTACTCGGAGTTCCGCACGTTCGTCGCCCACCTGCCTCAGTACATCGACGAGCTGAAGACGAGCGACGTCTTCCAGCAGATCGACGACAAGGTCCACCTCTCCGACGAGGCGACCAAGGCGGCGCAGAACCTCGGTGACGCGCTGCCGGAGACGGCGAGCGCGGTGCTGGGCATCGGCGGCAGCCTCGTCACCGGGGCGTTCGCGATCGTCACGCTCGCCTTCCTCACGCTGTACCTGCTGATCGAGCTGCCGTCGGTGCTGGCGAACATCGCCGCGCTGATGCCGCCGGATCGCGCCGCGACCTACCTGCGCGTGCAGAACCAGGTCAACGAGACGATCACCAACGCGCTGCTCGGCCAACTGGTGATCGCCACGATCGCGGGTACCGTCGCCGGGCTCGCGTCGTGGGCGATCGGGCTGCCGTTCCCCGCCGTGCTCGGCGTGATCGTCGCCGCGTTCGACCTGATCCCCCAGGTGGGATCGACCATCGCCGGGGTCATCCTCGGGCTCGTCGGCCTGACCGTCGGGCTGCCCCAGGCCATCGCGATCGTGCTCGTGGTCATCGTCTACCAGCAGGTCGAGAACTACCTCATCCAGCCGGCGGTGATGCGGCGTGCCGTGGAGATCTCCCCGCTCGTGACGATCGCCAGCGTGATCGCGGGCGCGGCGCTGTTCGGCGTCCTGGGCGCGATCCTCGCCGTGCCCGTCGCGGCGTCGGTGAAGGTCGTGCTCGGCGAGCTGCTCGCGCCGCGCCGGGCGCGGATGGCCGCGCTGCGCGAGGAGGCGGGCGAGGCGCCGGAGGCGGCGTTGGAGCCCGGCCCCGCCTGACCCGTCGGGCGGTCAGTCGCCGGAGAGGCCGAGGCCCATCCGGTCGGGGACCTGGGTGATCGCCCGCTGCGACGGGTCGGGGAACGCGTCGGCCACCGCCCGGTCGAGCCCGTTGCGCTGGGCGGTCAGCACGGCTTGGCGCTCGGGCGGGGCCGCGGCCGCCACCGTGTCGAGCAGGGCGCGCAGGCGCCGCGTCACCTGGACGGAGTGGGCGCCGAACTGCACGATCTCGGTGAGCGCGAGGTCGACCAGGTCGTCCCAGGTCGCGGTGCGGATGCGCACCCGCGCGTCGCCGTGGGTGACGGCCCGGCCGGAGAGGAGCTGGAGCATGTCCTCCACCTCGTCCAGCGCCTGCGTCGCCGTCGTCGGGTCGTTGATCGCCGGGGACAGCGCCTTGATCGCGATGTCCACGATGAGGCGGAAGCCGTAGGCCGGGTCCTGCTCGATGGTGCGGGCAGGCGCGAAGACGATCGCCCGGCGCAGCGCGTGGTGCAGCTCCGCGGAGTCCGCGCTGGCGCCCTCGCCCGCGACGCGCAGCAGCGGGTCGCCGTGGCCGACGCGCTCGCCGATCGCGGGGACCAGCGCGACGGTGACGTCGTGCCGCGCGCCAGCGGCCCGGACCGCCTCGACGTCCACCGTCGCCACCACCGCCGGGTCGTGGTGGTGGAAGAGCACGACGGCGTCGTCGGGCAGCGGCGGATACGCGGGCGCGTCGTCGCCCGCGTACGGCTCGGGGTAGACGGCGCCGATCGCCGCGCAGCCCATCCGGCCGAGGCGGCCGAGCACGACGGGGATCTGCAGGCCGGTCGTCACCCGCTGGATCAGGCCGAGGAAGAACAGCACGCTGGTGATGAGCAGCAGGAACGCGATAGAGATGGTGATCAGCGTCGCGCCGCTGGACCCGTCGCCGATGTCGAGCGTGGCGCCGAGGCAGAAGACGAACGTGGCCACGAACGCGCCGAGAGCGTGGCCGGCGAAGCGGTCGCGGCGCAGCTCGGGGACCACGCGCGGCGACAGGGCCTGGCTGCCGAACTGCACGATGAGCAGGCTGAGCGAGAAGACGAAGCCGGTGAAGGCGATCATGCCGCTGCCCGTCGCGGTGAGCATCGCGCGCGCCGCGTCCGGGCTGATGCCGGTGTGGATGTCCAGCGCCCGGTCCAGGCGGGGGGAGACGACGCCGAGCGCCAACGCGACCACCAGCCAGATCAGCGGGGTGATCGCCGACGTGCGCGCGATCCACAGGCGGAAGCGGATGTCGTCGGCCTTGCGCATGGGGGCGATCCTACGTGGGATCATTCGCGGCGTGACCGTGTTCTCCAAGCTCCGCGCCGCGCTGGGGCGCTCGCGCGACCAGCCGGTCGAGCCCGAGGCCGAGGCCGAGCGGGCCGTTCCGTCCGCGCCCGAGCCGCCCGTCGAGGCCGCGGCACCGGCCCCGCCGGTGGTGGTGGTGGACGCGCCGGTCGCCCCGCTCGCCCCGGCGACCGCCCCGACCGCGCCCGCCGTCCCCGTCGCGCCCGTGGCCGGCCCGGTCCTGCCGGTCAGCGCCGCCGGCCGCGACGCGGCCTCCTGGGCCGACGAGCTCGGGCTGCGCTCGCGCATCGCCCCGCCCGTCGGGGTGGGGGTCGGTGCGCAGCCGCACATCCTGTGGGGCACCCGCGGCGGCTTCCAGGTCTTCGTCCGGCTCGGCGTCGACGAGGTCGGCGAGGGGCTCGAGCTGCTGAACACCCGGGGACTGCGGCAGATCGTGGTCGTGCGCGCCGTGCTCCCGACCTTCCAGCTGCACGGGAAGGACGGCGCGGTGACCCCCGTCGGGGGCAGCACGCCCCCGCCCTCCGTCGCCGCGGTGCTGGCGGAGCTGGACCACGATCCCGCGCGCTGGAACGACCTGGTCGTCGTGGCCGGCCCGGAGGGGCTCGTCACGTCCCGACCGCAGCTTCCGGAGCGCGACGACGACTGGACGCACGACCTGCGGCTGGTCGAGCGGCTCGTCGCCGCCACCGCCGCCGAGCCCCTGCTGGCCGAGCGCATCGGGCCGGCCTGGAAGGTCCCGTACGGCGTGGCCGGCAAGCGCCGCCCGCGCTCCGTCTGACCCGCCGCAGCGTCGGCCTTCCGCCGGGGGTGTGGGGTCGGTTTCGTCAACGATTCGCTAACATCGTCTGACCGCCGCGGGGTGGAGCAGTCTGGTAGCTCGTCGGGCTCATAACCCGAAGGTCGCAGGTTCGAATCCTGCCCCCGCTATTCGGACGCCGAACAGGTTCGCCCTCTCGGCAGTCTCGAACCGAAAGCCACCTCTCGCCGGGTGGCTTTCGCCGTTGTGGGGTGAGATCGCCTCGCCGGAGCCGGTAGGGATCGCCCCTACTCTTTCGGCGCGATCGCGCCAGATCGGCCGGATCCCGCCGTTCGTCGCGTAGGTTCACGCGTTCGCGATTCGCGATCCGGTCCAGCCGTTCGATGGAGGTCCTCCCCCGATGCCCCCGTTCCTTCCGCGCCCCCGCGCACGTCTCGTGCCCCTCCTGCTGTGCGTCGTCACCGGCGCGCTCGCCACGGCGTCGTCGGCCCAGGCTGCGCCGCTGACGATCACGTACCACCCCAAGGGCGAGGAGCAGACGCTCCACGTGCCGGCTGGCGTCACGTCGATCGGCGTGGTCGCGGTGGGCGGCACCGGCGGCGCCGGGCAGTACGGCGGCAGCGCGGGGACGGTGATCCCCGGTGGTCGGGGCGCCCGCGTCTCCGGCGCGCTCCCCGTGACCCCCGGCAGCACGCTGTACCTCGAGGTCGGGGCCAACGGCACCGACGCCTCCGACGGCTGCGAGACCTTCGCCTTCCTGGGCGGCGGCCTCGCCGGCTGCAGTGGCACGGGCGGCGGCGGTGGCGCGACGGACATCCGCCTGTGCCCGGCCACCGCGACCTCCTGCCCCGGCAGCGATCCGCTCGGTCGCCTGCTCGTGGCGGGCGGTGGCGGCGGGTCCGCCGGCGCGAACGCGAACGACGGCGGTCCGGGTGGCGACGCCGGGCAGCCCGGAACAACGGTGAGCACCATCTACCGCGGAACCGCGGGCGGCGGCGGGGCCGGCACGGACACCGCCGGCGGCGCCGCGGGCGGGAACGGCGACGAGGGCACGACCGAGCCCTACTCCCCGCTGCCGGCCACGGACGGCGCGCTCGGGCAGGGCGGCGCGGGCGGCACCGGTCGGGCCGGCGCCAACCTCGGGGGCGGCGGCGGGGGCGGCGGCCTCTACGGCGGGGGCGGTGGCGGCTCCGCCAACTACTACGCGGCCGGTGGGGGCGGGGGTTCCAGCCTCGTGCCCTCCGGTGGTGCGTCCACGCTCGACTCGGGTGCCGACCCGCGCCTGGAGCTGACGTTCGACCCGGGTCCCGCCACCTCGGTCGCCAAGCCGGTCCTCGACGCCGCGACCGTGTACGCCGACGGGCACACGGAGACCACCGTCACCGTCGAGGTCCGGGCCGGCGACATCGCCATCCCGGGGCAGGCCGTCACCTTCTCCGCGACGGCCCCCGCCCCGACCTTCGGACCGGTCACCGACCACGGCGACGGCACGTACTCGGCGACGGTCACCGCGGCGGCGACGCGCGGCGTCTCCACGATCACCGCGCACGCCGCCGGTACCCCGTCGCTCGACAGCGCGGGCACCACGTTCACCCAGGTCGCTCTTCCGGTCGTGACGTCCCCGGTGGACGGCACCCCGGCGCTCGACACGCCCACCGGCCCCGGCACGATCTCCGTCTCCGGGACGGCCGATCCGGCGACCACCGCGGTGCGAGTCGGCTGCTATGTCCCGAGCGACTTCCCGGAGGAGCGGTTTCGGGAGCTGGCGGGCGCGGTGCCGGTCACGGGCGGCGCGTGGAGCGTGGCCGACATGTCGTTGGACGGGAGCTACGGCCGCTGCCGGCTCGTGGCGTTGGACGCGAACGTCGAGGGCGACGAGGGTGCCGCCGAGGCGATCGGCCCGCGCCTGCGCCGTCTGGCCTACGAGGTCTACGACGGCGACGCCGGACCGCAGAGCTACGGGGGCACCGCCGTCGGGCTGGCGGGCGAGGTCGGCCTGCGGTCCCTCGGTGGCGATTGCGACCTGTCGATGCGCGAGCTCTCCCCGACCTTGGAGTCCAGCCGGGCCTCCTTGGAGTGCGCGGCCAGCCTGACCGGCTGGGAAGACTGGGCCGATGAGGATCGTCCCGCGTTCTCGGTCGACGGCCACCACGTCTTCACGCCGCACCAGCTGTGGGACTGGGGTGTGGCGCCCGGCGATCCCGTCATGCCCACCACGACCATCACGTCCGCCACCGCCGCGGACGGGTCGCTGGTGCTCACCGAGCGCGACACCCTCGCGCGCTGCGGGCTCGGCGAGGACGACTGCTCGGTGCTGGCGCCGGTCGGGGTCGCGGTCACCGTCCGCACGACGGTCTCGCCCTCCGGCACGCACGTCGAGCGCCGCTACACGCTGGAGAGCACCGACGGGCAGCCCCACGCGGCGAAGCTGTCGATGGGCACGGAGATCGACGCCGACGCGCCCGAGTTCCGGGTGGGAGACGAGGCGGCGTACGCCTCGCACGACGCGCCCGACACCGTCCCGGTCGGATCCGGGCCGTTCTCCGTGCTGGCCCGCGACGCCGACGGCATCGACGATCCGCACGTCGCGACGACCTCGGCGGTCGCACCGGACGAGGCGCTGTTCGCTTCGTCCGGCCGGCTCGTGCAGCGGTTCGCCCGCACCGTGCCCGCGACCGGGGCCACCCGCCTCGGCTTCAGCGTCGACCTGGTCGCCGCCGACCAGGCGGTCGCCACGGCGGCCGCGCAGCGGGCGGCGTTCACGCCGGTGCTGACGATCACCTCGCCGGTCGCGGGAGCGACGACGACCGACGCCGGCGTCACCGTGCGCGGAACGGCGCAGCCGGAGTCCACCGTGACGGTGGCGGGCGTGCCGGTCGACGTCGCCGCCGACGGGACGTGGAGCGCGGCGGTGGTGCTCGCCGAAGGGGAGAACGCGATCGAAGCGGTGGAGACCACGCAGTTCGGTGCCACCAAGGCCGCGTCGGTGACCATCACCTACGTGCCGCCGACGGACGACGGCACGCCCACCACCCCGACGACCCCGGTCGATCCGCCGACCCCGACGACGCCCACGACCCCGACCGTCCCGGGTCCGGGCCCGAAGCCGCAGCCTCTGCCGGTGCTGCTCAAGGTCTCCGGGGCGCCGGCACGCCTGAAGACGGCGAGCGCCATCACCAAGGGCGTGTCGTTCAAGGCCACGCTGGGCGCGTCAGGGGCGACGGTGACGGCCGAGCTACTCGGCTCGTCCAAGCCGAAGTCCCTCGGCAAGGTCGTGCGCAAGAACGTCAAGGCCGGCACGATCAGCATCCGCGTGAGGCTCTCCAAAGCGGCGGCCAAGGCGCTCCGCAAGAAGAAGACGGCGACGGTGCGCCTCAAGGTCACGGCCAAGCCCCGCTCCGGCGCGGCCAAGACCGTGACCAAGGTCATCCGCCTGCGGCGCTGACGCCAGGCCTCTCGTCCGGGCACACACGCTGCCCGGACGGGTGCCCGGCGTTGGAGATCGTCGCCAAAAGCTGTTTCTGAGACACCGAGCGGCAGCGACTTCGTCTCGGTCGGATTGGAGCCCAACTCGCTCAAGATGGAGTCGACTACCTTCTCAACGGTGGGTGTGCTTCCTGGTACGATAGTGGCGACTAGCGCAGGGGGCGCCGAATACTGTTGAGATTGGGTCAATCGATGGCTTGCGCCATCGAAAGGGGCAGACGATGAAGATGCATGGAGTGCTGTGTCGGGTCGGACCGGGGGGATATCCCCGGATCGCGACGCTGGGAGATGCGAGGGCGAGCACGTGCAGTGTGCGGCTCGCGCTGGACTACATCGACGATGGAGCAGGTGAGGTCCTGGGGTACGCCTCGTTCGAGGAGGCGGCGGCGGCCGTCAAGCTCGGTGGAGCGGATCTGTTGCTGGTACCGGGCGCGTATCCGCAGATCCGGGGTTTCATGTTCGACGCGGCGTTGGGGCTCCGCGATCAGTTCGTGGGTGAACTGCCGCCGATCGTGCTGGCTGCGGCGCCCAACGCGCCCGCGGTCGAGAGCGTGCTGTACCTGCACTCGGCGCTGCAGCAGGTCGCGTCGGACTACGAGGACATCACCGGGCGCAGCCTGTTGCGCGTCGAGGTCTCCTCCAACGCGGTCGCCTGCCAGCGGCTCCTCGAGCACCCCGGGCGCCTCGCGTTGACCAACCTCCTGGCGGCTGATGCCTACGGCGTGTTCGTCCTGGCCACGATGCGTGACGCGTGGCCGATGCCGACGATGCTCTTCGGGCAGGCGGTGCCGTCGCTGGGCACCGACCTCCGGGCCGCGTTCGAGGGGCGCGCGGCTCGCCGGCGCGGGGCTGAGTCCGCGGAGGCGCCCGACCGAAAGTAGAAACCGTCCATTTGCAAGTTGCCGCTTGTGTGTGAGATAGTGTCCCTGACCAAGGGAGAGAGCGGTGCTTGAAGGTGGCAATTCCGAAATCCACTATCAGACGCTCCGGGACGGGGTCTCTCGTTTCCTGGAGGAAGGCATCGAGGCAGCAAGGCAGGACTGGGAGTCCATGCGCTCCCAGTTCGGCCCCAGCCTCATCGAACACCATGTGCTTACCGCAGAACTCAAGTCTCTCGAGCAGCGCGACCTCGTTTCGTCGTCGATGCTCGGCTAGCGCAGGATCACGATGAACCCGTTACAGAACTCAAAGGAAGACCCAGTGTCCAAGTTGTCTCTCGCTGACACGCGCCCCGTTGGGGATCGCGTTGTTTCGGCGACGATGGAGCTGCTGCTGCTTCGTGGCACCCGCAAGCTTCGTACGGCAGATATCGCCGAGTACGCCGACACGACCGAAAGCACCGTCTTCCGCTACTTCAAGAACCTCGACGCAATCTTGGCGGCGACGTACCAGCGCGCCTGGCGCGGGGTGAACGAGGTGGTGAGCGATGCTGCGTTCGGCCGGCCGTTCTCGGCCGACCCGCAACAGGCTCTGCTCGGCGACATGGCTGCATTGTGGTCCATGAAGGACGATCCTGAGCAGGCGAGGGCGGCGACGGTCGCGTTCCTCTTCCTCCGGCGTCGAGGCGAGATCCTCGGCTCCTCCTCGGAGGCGGCGGACGAGGAGATCCGCTTCCAGCGGCGGCTCGATCAGCTTTGCTCGTCCATCGTCAAGGCCGAAGCGCCTTCCGACGAGGAGACAGAGGCACGCCAGAGCACGCTGTTGGCGACGTTGATCATGAACTACTCCGCCAGCGTCTGGATGACGTGGTTCTGCATGCCGTTCGGTTCGGAAGAGGTGACCGATTGGCAGCACGACCTCTCTGCGGACGAGGCGCAGCTGGGAGTGTTGATCCTCATCGATCGCTCGCTCAAGCGAGAGATCGGTGAGCCGTTCCAGTCGGCCAACGGCGGGAACGGCTGATCTTCGGATCGGCCCGGCGAATGTCTGAACAGCTCGAGCAAGCTCCCCCTTCGGACGGCTCCGCGGAGGCGGCGCCGCCGGACGCGCGGCGGGTGGCCATCGTCGTGTCGAAGACGCTGAGCCCCGGCGCGGCCGCCAACGTGAGCGCGTTGCTGATGGGACAGCTCGTGGTGGACGACACGTCGTTGTACGGCACGGAAGCGGTGCGTGGCGCTGACGGCATGCGCCACGCAGCCATTCGCTTCTCGACCATCGTGCTGCGCGGTCGCCCGGGGCAGCTGCGCAGCCTGGCCGAGGAGCTCGATGCGGCCGGCATCTCGTCGTGCGTGTTCTCGTCGCTTGGGCAGACGCTCAACAATGAGTTCGACGAGTACCGTCGCCGGCTGGCGGGGGAGGCGAGCGACCTCGTAGGGGTGGCGATGTCTGCCGACGATGCCACGGTGCGTGCGCTCACGCGGAAGTTCTCGTTGCTCGTATAGGGGAACGTCCGAGGCCCCCGTCGCCCCACCTAGTGCGGACTGCTACGTTCGTCGTCCCGGATTCTCCGGCTCACGATGGACTACAGGCGGTCTGGCGGCCGCTGGGAAAGAGCGTGGAGACGACATGGCGCACTACGGAACGCAGCGGCGGGACGCATTTCGCGATTGGGTCGGGGCCGACATGCCCGACCAGGCCGCGGTGCAGGTGTACTACGAGACGGTCCAGTGGCCGAAGGCGAAGCTGCTCGACCAGATGGCCGGCTGCACGGACAAGATGCCCGACGTCCTGTGCGACAGCCTCGAGATGAAGCACGGCAACACGTACGCCACCGCGGCGACGAACCTGTTGCGCACGCACCGCTGATCCGCCCTCTCGCGCCGAACCGTACATCGCGACCGCTCTGCGGACGTGATGTACGCCTCGACGGCGATGGTATGTCAGCGCTCGATGACTTCTGATAAATTGACGTGAACGTAAGAAACAGGTTCCGTCAGACGGGAGTCCGAGCATGGCCAGGAGAAGCTTCGGCGTCAGCGCCGACCACGAGCACTACAAGTGGTGGGCCCTGTCCTGCACGAGCCTGGGGATGCTGCTCGCCACCGTCAACTCGGGCACGCTGGTCATCGCGCTGCCCAACCTGGAGCAGGCGCTCGGCGTCGACCTGCTGACGCTCGTCTGGGTGATCCTCGCCTACATGATCGCCTCGACGGTCCTGGTGCTCACGTTCGGCCGGCTCTCCGACGTCTTCGGTCGCAAGAAGGCTTACGCCGCCGGCTTCCTCGTCTTCTCGCTCGCCTCGCTCGGCGCGGGCTTCGCCAGCGGCGGCACCGACCTCATCGTCTGGCGGATCGTCCAGGGGGTCGGCGCCGCGCTGATCTTCGCCAACGCCTCCGCGCTCGTCACCGACGCCTTCCCCAAGGAGGAGCTGGGCATGGCGATGGGCACGAACGTGATGGTCGCCGCCGTCGGCCTCGTGCTCGGACCGGTGCTCGGCGGCCTGCTCGTGGAGATCTCCTGGCACTGGGTCTTCTGGTTCAACGTGCCGCTCGGCCTGCTCGGCACGGCGTGGGCGTGGCTGATCCTGCGGGAGCTCGTCGTGCCCGAGAAGGAGCACCGCTTCGACTGGTGGGGGACGGTCACGTTCGTCGTCGGCCTCACCGGCCTCACCTACGGCGTCTCGCGCGGCGGCCTGTTGAGCTGGACCGACACGCTCACGCTCGCCGGCATCGCGTTCGGCGTGGTCCTCCTGCCGCTGTTCATCCTCGTGGAGCGCCGGGTCGCCGAGCCGATGCTCGACCTCTCGCTGTTCCGCGACCGCGGCTTCTCGTCCGCCACCGGCGCCGCGTTCCTGGGCGGGCTCTCGCGCTTCTCCCTGACCTTTGTCTTCGTTCTCTACTTCCAGGGTGCGCTCGGCGACGATCCGATCCTCGCCGGGGTCAAGCTCGCGCCGCTCGCGGTGGGGATGCTCATCAGCTCCCCGCTGGCCGGGCGCTACGCCGACCGCCACGGCGCGCGGCTGCTCGCCGCCGCCGGGCTCGTCGTCAGCGGAGTGGGCATGGTGGGGATGACGATGCTCGACACCGGCACCGCCTACGCCGTGACCGCCGGCTGGCTGCTGCTCACCGGGCTCGGCTCGGGCATGTTCAACTCGCCCAACACAGCCGCGATGATGGGCGCGGTCCCGGCTCACCGGCGCGGCATCGCGGCGGGCACGCGGATGATGCTCCAGAACACGGGCTCGGTCCTGTCGATCGCGATCCTGCTGGCGATCGTCACCGCCGCGGTGCCGAAGGAGACGTTGCTGTCGATCTTCTCCGGGCTCACCACCGGCCTGTCGGACGCGGCGCTCGCCCCGTTCATCCACAACCTGCACATCGCGATGTGGGTCCTGGCGGGGACGTCCTTCCTGGGTGCGATCGTCTCGCTCATGCGTCCCCGCGAGCAGCGCGTCCCCGTCCCCGCCCGAGCGGTGGTGGTCGATGCGCATCGGTGAGATCGCCGCTGCGGTGGGGACGACGCCGCGCACGATCCGCTACTACGAGGAGATCGGGCTCATGCCCGGGGCCGCCGGTCGCGAGTCCGGTGCGCACCGTACCTACACCGAGGACGACGTCGAGCAGCTGCGCGAGGTGCTGCGCCTCAAGGACCTGCTCGGCGTGACCCTCGACGAGCTGCGGGAGCTGGTGGCGGAGCAGGACGTCCGCACGATGCTGCGCGAGGAGTTCTGGGAGCCCGGGACGTCGGACGACCGGCGGCGGCGCATCCTCGCCGAGCTGGACGGGGTGGTCGACCGCCAGGTCGCGCTGGTCCACCGCCGGCGGGCCCAGCTGGACGAGCTGGAGGCGGAGCTGCTGGACCGGCGGGCCCGGATCGCCGAGCGCCAGCAGGAGCTGGGCGAGACGCCCGCGACCGCCTGAGCCGTCGCTAGGCTCCGGCCGATGGAGGGCACGGAGCAGCAGGGGGCCATCGCGGTCGGCACACGGACGCTCGCCTATCGCACGGTGGGCGCCGGACCGCCGCTGCTCGTCGTCAACGGCTACGGCGCGACGAGCACGGACTGGGACCCGACGCTCGTCGGCACGCTCGCGCGGTCGTTCACGCTCCTGCTCCCCGACCACCGCGGGCTGGGCGGGTCCGACCTGGGCGACCCGTCGGCGCCGGACGATCTCCTCACGGTCGACGGGCTGGCCGGCGACCTCCTGGCGCTGCTCGACGCGCTGGGGATCGCGCGCACGGCCGTGGTCGGCTGGTCGATGGGCGGTTTCGTGGCGCAGCGCTTGGCGGCCCGCGCGCCGGAGCGGGTCGACGCCCTGGTGCTCCTGTCGACCGATCCCGGCGGTCCGGGCGCGGTGCGCGCGGACCCGGCCGTCTGGGCGGCGCTCACCGACCACCACGGCTCGCCGCGGGAGCGGGCGGCCCGGCTGCTCGCGCTGCTGTTCCCGGCCGCCCTGGCCGGGGATCTGGATCGCCGTTTCGGGGACGTCGTGGCCCAGGCGCAGGCCGCGCTGCCACCGCGCGCGCTGGTCGCCCAGGAGGCGGCGATCGCCACCTGGCATCACGACGCGCCGGCGGCGCTCCCGGCGCGGGTCCCGCCGGTGCTCGCGGCGCACGGCACCCAGGACGTGGTCATTCCCGCCGCGAACCTGGACGGTCTCGCGGCGCGCTGGCCGGACTGCCGGGTCGAGCGGTTCGCCGGCGGCGGGCACGCGTTCATGGCTCAGGAGCCGGAGCGGCTCGCCGCGCTGATCGCCGGGTTCGCCGGGGCCTGATCAGTCGCGGTCGATCGGGAGGGTGACGCGGGCCACCGCTCCGTGCTCCGGCGCGCTCGTGACGGTCAGCGTGCCCTCGTGCGCCTGCACGATCGCCATGCAGATCGACAGCCCCAGGCCGAGGCCCGCGACCGCGTCGCGGTGGGCGTGCTCGGCGCGGAAGAACCGCTCGAACAGGTGCGCCTGGTCCTCGTCGGAGATCCCGGGGCCGGTGTCCTCCACCTCGAGCACCGCCTGGTCGCCGTCCCGCTCCAGGCGCACAGTGATCGACCCGTCCCGGGGCGTGAACTTGATCGCGTTGGACACGAGGTTGTCGAGGAGCTGCCCCAACCGGTCGGCGTCCGCCCCCGTGAGGTCGACGGGATCCGGCACCTGGGTGATCAGCCGCACGCCCCCCTTGTCGGCCCGCGGGGCCGCGGCCTCGACGGCCTCCTGCACCACCCGGCGCAGGTCGGTCGGCGCGATGTCCAGGGACAGGCGACCGCTCTCGATCTGCGCCACGAACAGCAGGTCGCCGACCAGGCGCATGAGCCGCCGCGCGCTGCGATCGACCACCCCCAGGTAGTGCTGCTGCTGTTCGTTGAGCCCGCCGACCTCCTCGTCGCGGACCAGGTCGAGGTAGCCCATGATCGACGTCAGCGGCGTGCGCAGCTCGTGGGAGACGAGGGCGAAGAACTCGCTGGTCAGCCGGTCGGCCTCCCGCTCGGCCCGGCGCCGTCCCAGGACCTGGCCGATGAGGTCGGCGATGGAGCGCATCGCGGCCCAACGGACCTCGTCGGGCGGCTCGTCGTCCGCCGTGGCGAAGCCGAGTACGCCGAGCGTCTCGCCCGCGACCGTCACGGGGATCGCGAACACGCTGCGGATCACGCGCCGGTCGGCGTCCGGCAGGGTGGAGGAGAGCGTGGTGCTGGTGAACGGCATCCACTGGTCCTCGCCGGTTGCCCAGGCCACGGCGACCGGCGCGCCGGGATCGACCTCGGCGTCCGGTTCGTAGCGCTGCTCGCGCAGGCGCTTCGAGAGGTTCGGCAGTTCGAATCCGTCCGCGTTCCAGATGTCGACGCAGCGGATCGCCAGCTCCTGCACGTCGTACTCCCAGAACGTGCCGTGCAGGCAGTTCAGCGGCTTGGCCATCGCCCCGATGATCGGGAGGATCAGGTCGTCCCCCGTCTCGGACTGCACGAGCACGCGGTTGACGGCCTCCTCCGCCTCGCGTTCCTGCTCACGCATGGTCTGGTCGGTGACGTCGCGGACGAAGTAGACGCCGATGCGGCGCTTGGAGGTCGTGACCGACGCGGCGGTGATCTCGATCAGCACCCGCCGGCCGTCGGGCCGCCGGATCAACACGCGATAGGGCGGCATCGGTCCCTCGGCGGCGAAGAGGGCGCGGCGACGGGCGTGGTGGGCGTCCCGACCCTCGGGCGGGAGCACGACGTCGGCCAGAGTGTGCCCGACCACGTCCTGTGCGGGAAAGCCGTAGATGCGTTCGGCCTGCGCCGTGTACTCGAGGACGACGCCGTCCCCGTCGACGGCGACGAACCCGTCGTTGGAGGCCTCCAGCAGCGCCCGGTTCGTCTCCGCGGCGTCGCGGGCGTCCGCGGTGGCCCGTTTGAGCTCCTTACGGGACCGCCGCAGCTCGGACGAGACGATGAGGGCGGCGACGATCACCAGCAGCGGCAGGCTGATCAGTCCGATCAGGCCGATGAGGTTGCTGCGGTCGGCCGAGGCGTCGGCCTGGGCCGTCCGGGCGTCGGCCGCGGCCTGCTCGGCGCGGGCGAGAGCGGTGAACTGGGCGCGGATGGCGTCGACGCGGCGCTTGCCCTCCAGCGTTCGCGTGGCCGACTTGGCCTGCGGCACGTGCTGGCGCAGGTCGTCCAGCAGCGGGTCGGCGTACGTCTGGACGTAGGCGTCGACCGAGCGCAGGAACGTCGTCAGGCGCCGGACCTGCGCGTCGTCCATGCCGTCCAGGAGCAGGCGCAGCCGGCGCTCCAGCTGGGGGAGGGCGCGCGTCGCGTCGTCGCGCGGGTCCAGGAACCGGGAGTCGCCCGTCAGCGCGAAGCCGCGCAGCGCCGTCTCGATGTCCACCACGCCGAGCCCGATCTGCGTGACGAGGATGCCGCGCTCGTTGGCTGCGCGGCGCTCGTTGGTCGCGCTGCGCAGATCCTGGCTGGCGAGGGTCAGCAGCCACAGCGTCACGCCGAGGGGGATCAGCACCACGGCCGCGAGGATCGCCGCCCGGCCGCCGGAGCCGAAGCGCCTCACCCGGATGGCCCGGTCCGGGACTTACCGCGTGTGTTCATTCGTCGTCAGTGTCGCACGTGTGCGCCGAGATACCGAGCATTGCACGGTCCCGTTCCGGTATCACAGTGGATGTGCTGTTCCACGGAGCGGATCCCGCAGTGGGCGTCAGGCGGTCGAGCGCTCCGGGAAGCGGGGGAGCCCGTCGTCGGGGATCGTCTCCCACGACGCCGCGTAGTCCGTGAACACCCGGGCCGACGGCCGGACGCCGGGATCCTGGTCGAGCGAGCCGAGCCGCACCACGATGATCCCCTCCGGCGGGGTGCGCACGAACAGGCCGGAGCCGCACGTCCCGCAGAACACCTTCTCGCGACCGCCGTCGGGGTCCCACGCGCGCAGCTCCCGCTCGCCGGTGACGATCCGCACCGAACCGGGAGCCACCCGGCCCGCGGGCCCGGCGGCGGCGCCGGAACGGCGCTGGCAGCGGCCGCAGTGGCAGTAGACGGCGCCGACCAGCGGCTCGTCGATCTCGTAGCGCACGGCTCCGCAGGCGCAGGCACCGGTGAGGACGGGGGAGGAGGCCATGCCGGGATCCTAGAGCGGCGTCGGGGCCGGCCAGCCCGGGAGCGGGCGGGCGTCGGGTGCGAACACCGGCGGGGCGCCCCGGTAGGTCGGCGGGGTGCGCGACAGCCCGATCGGGTTGCGGACCAGCGCGATCTCCCCGCCACCGGCCCGGGGGAGGGTGACGACGGGGTCGAGGCCGAGCGCGCCGGCCAGCGCGAACGCCTCGCCGACGTCGTTGACCACACCGGCCGGGACGCGGGCGGCGGTGAGGAGCCGGGCCCACTCGGCGGCGGGCCGGGACGCCAGCGCACCGACGAGCGTCGCGCGCAGCGCGTCCCGGTGCTCGACCCGCGCGCCGTTGTCCGCGAACCGGGGATCCTCCGCGAGGCCGTCCAGCCCCAGTGCGGCGCACAGCGCGGCGAACTGGCGATCGGTCCCCACCGCCAGCACGAGGTCGCCGTCCGCGGTCGGGAACAGCGCGTAGGGCGCGATGCTCGGATGCTGGTTGCCCATCCGGTGGGCGACGGTGTCGCCCGCGGTGAAGGCGGACGCCTGGTTGACCAGGGCGGCTAGGAGGGACGACAGGAGGTCGACTTCGACGCGCTGGCCCTCGCCGGTCTCCTCGCGGTGGCGCAGCGCGGCGAGGACGCCCACCGTCGCGAAGAGCCCCGCGAGCACGTCGACCAGCGCCACGCCCACCTTCTGGGGTTCTCCGTCGGGTTCCCCGGTGATGCTCATCAGGCCGCCGAGTGCCTGCAGGAGCAGGTCGTAGCCGGGCAGGGCGGCCCCGTCTCCACGACCGAAGCCGGTGATCGAGCAGTAGACGAGCCCGGGGCGGTCCGCAGTGAGCGCGGCGTAGCCCAGCCCGAGCCCGTCCATCACGCCCGGGCGGAAGTTCTCCACCACCACGTCCGCCTCCCCGGCCAGCCGCCGGGCGTGGTCGCGGTCGCGCTCGTCCCCCAGGTCCAGGACGACGCTCGTCTTGTTGCGGTTGACCGCCTGGAAGTACGTCGCCTCCCCGGCGGCGTCGTACGGCGGGCCCCACGCCCGCGTGTCGTCGCCCGTCCCGCCCGGTCCACCGCGCTCGACCTTCAGGACCGTGGCGCCGAGGTCCGCGAGCATCATCGTCGCGAACGGGCCGGCCAGCACCCGGGAGAAGTCGAGGATCCGCAGGTCGTGCAGGGCGCCGCTCACCGCGCCAACATCGCAGATCCACGACCGTGCGGGGCGTTTTGCCCGTCCGACCCGCCATCATGAGGGGCGATGACCCTTCCGTCCGCGTCGTTGCCGCTCTCCGCCCCCCGCCTGCGCCGTCGCCGCCTCCTCCAGCTGGGCGCCGCGGGCGCGGCCGCCACCTGGCTCGGGCCGCTCGATGGCCTGGGGACGACGGGCACGGCCGAGGCCTCCGTGCTGCGGCCCGAGCTGCGTCGCTCGTCGTGGCTGGAGCTCACGGACACCGCCGTCCAGGTGCGGATCGACGAGCAGCGCGTCGTGCCGCTGCACCTCGTGGAGATCGGCGACCTGCCGATCGCGGACCAGATCCCCGCGCTGCGTGAGCACGACGCCGCGTTCGTGGCCCGGTTCGCGGGCGCGCCCGGCCTGGCCCAGGGCACCCGGACGCTGCTGCAGTCGGAGCTGGGTACGGTCGAGCTCTTCCTCGTGCCGGTCGGTGCTGGCGGCGGCGGGCTGTACGAGGCCGTGGTCGACCGCACCATCCGGATCGCGGGGATCAACGAGGAGGACGTCCCGGAGATCGTCGTGCCGGACGTGCGCGCCGTCCAGCCGCCGCAGGATCCGGGGCCCGGCGGCATCCCGTCCCCCGCGCAGCAGCAGCCGAAGCAGCCGAAGGTCGTCACCCCGCGGGTGCGGCGCATCGCGGTCTCCCGCGCGCCCCACGCCGCCGGCCGGCGCACGCTCGTCGCCGAGCTCGTCCTGGCCGACGCGGCGGGCCTGAAGGCGGTGCGCGGGCAGCTGCTCTCGCGTGGGCGGGTGGTCGCCGGCGCCACGGGCACGCGACGCGGCCAGACCGCCCGGCTGCGCCTCACCGCGCACCGTCCGCTGCCCCGGGGAAGCTACGTGCTGGCGATCACTCTGATCAGCCGCACCGGCCACGTCACCCGCCTGCGAAAGAAGGTCCGTCTCCCATGATCGCGCTCGACCAGCTGACCGTCGACGACTTCGCCCCGACCCTCGGGGAGACCTACGCGCTCGACTTGGACGGGCAGGGCACGCTGGAGTTCACGCTGCTGGAGGCCCGGCGGCTGGGCGACGGCCTGGACGGCGCGCGCGACCCCTTCGCGCTCGTGTTCCGCGGCCCGCTCGACCCGCAGCTGGAGCAGCGGACCTACGGCATCGAGCACCCGCGACTGGGCCGGCTGCTGTTCTTCATCGTCCCCATCGCCCGCGAGGCGGACGGGATGCGCTACGAGGCCATCTTCGGCTGATCGGCGGGCGTGGGCTCGGGCCCGCCGGATGGACCCCCGACCGGCCGCTCGAGCTTCAGGTAGACCTGCTCGGCCTCGGCGACCACCGCGAACCCGAGCCGCTCGTACAGGCGGCGCGCCGGGTTGAAGACCTCGACGTGGATGGTCGTCGGCACGCCGCGCGCGTCGGCCTCGGCCAGCACCGGCGCCAGCACGCGCGTGCCCACGCCCCGGCCGCGGAACGGCGGGAGCAGGGCGATGTCCACGATGCGGATCTCCGCGGTCCAGCGACCGACGATCAGCCGGCCGGCTGGCTCACCGTCCACCTCGACCACGTCGAACGTCGTGTCGAAGTAGTGCGCCTCGTAGTGGAGGCTCTGGGCGGTGAACTGCTGCTCGACGAACGCCGCCTTCTCCTCGTCGGTGAAGGGCGTCTGGGCCAGCTCGGCCTCCCGCGTGCTGGCGTACACGCGGGCCAGGAACGGCCGGTCCTCGGGCGTCGACGGGCGGAGCGCGACCGTGGGAACGGCCGGATCGGCGGAATCGCCGAGCGGGTCGCTCACGGACGCTGCGGGAAGACGCCCTGCAGGGCGATGCACGCGTTCAGGACCAGGACCGGCGGGATGTTGTTGTGGGGGAGGCTGGCCCCCTCCGTGGTGATCGCCTGCGGATCCATGTCCACCAGGTTGTCCGTGCTGTTGGGCTGGTAGGGCGTGCCCGGTGCCGCGCGGGTCAGCGCGCGATCCGGGGCGGGCGCCGCGTACTCGGCCGGGTCGCCGGAGGCCTGCGGCGCGTGCGTGTGCCGCGGCATCTCCTGGTTCTGGAGGTCGATCGTGTTGATGCCGATCGGGTCGCCCTGGTCGTAGTAGGTGCCGGTGTTGCTCTGGCCCACGCCGACGACGCCCCGGCCCTCGAGGTCGGGCAGGCCGAACGTGGACTTGCCGTCCCCGCCGTACATCGTCCCGAGGAGGGAGAAGAGCGCGGTGTTCTGCGAGATCGGCATGAGCTGCCCGGCGCAGTACGCCCAGCCCTTGGGCGGGAAGTTGAAGGCGTACATGCGGATCTCGGCGACGAAGGGATCGGTCATTGGTGCGGGAACACCCCAAAGAGGGAGATGATGTACTGGACGGGAAGGATCGGCATGCGGTTCTCGTGCGGCTGTGATCCACCGCTGGGCTGGATCATCGGCGCGGGGAGCGGGTTGCCCGGCCCGTCCCGGATGTACATCCGGATGTCGGACGGCTGGGCGAGCACGGCGCCGCGCGCGTTGGCGGAGGTGCCCAGCGCGGTCGAGGCCAGGAAGCTGTGGGTGTGCTGCGGCATCTGCTGGCTGGTCAGCGTGACGTTCTCCGCGCCGAACGGCTCGCCGATCACGTAGGTCTGGCTGAGCTGCGGGCCCTTGCCCATGTGCACCGGCAGCCGGCCCTGGAGGTCCGGGAGGTTGAACGTCTCCTGCCCGTCGCCGCCATAGGTCGTGCCGATCAGGTTGAACAGCACCTCGTACTCGGAGATCGGGAGGGTCTGGCCGCGACACAGCATCCAGCCGTTCGGGCCGAAGTTCCCCGCGAACATGCGGATCTCACCAAGGTAGGGCATGGGTCCTCAGTTCCTGCTCGGGAAGATGCCGACGAGCGCGATGGCCCAGCAGAGGGCGAGCGCCGGCTGGCGGTTCTCGTGGGGCTGGCTGCCACCGACGGTGGTGAGCGTCTGCGGGTTGATCGCCGTCAGGTCCTTCAACGGCCCGTACGTGTTGTTGGAGCCGCCGAGCATCGCCGCCACCGGCTGGCTGCCGGCCGTCGAGGACGCCTTCAGCTGGTGGTAGTGCGCCGGCATCTCCTGCTTGGTCAGCGTGTGGAACTCCTCGCCGAGCGGCGTGCCCTGCGAGAAGCCGCCCTCACCGCCGAAGCTGACCGGCGCCCGGCCCCGGAGGTCCGGGAGCGCGAAGTTCACCCGGCCATCCCCGCCGTACATCGTGCCGAGCAGCGAGAACAGCGGCTGGTTGGCGTTGATGGGGAGGAGCTGGCCGCTGCACTGAGCCCATCCGCTGGGGGCGAAGTTGAAGCTCATCAGCCGCAGCTCGCCGAGAAAGGGGGTATCGGACATCGGCGAGCAAGCTAACAGGGTGCGCGACCCCGCGCCAAGTTTTTTGTGCAGTCGGTTGCGGATCCGGGGTACGAAGCGGTGCTTTGGTAACCGGCTTCGTGTCCGGAGGTGTTGAAAACAATCGACGTTGGCGCCAAGATCACTGGTACCCGGCCCTTTCTCGCACACCGATCGGTACCGTAGGGCCCGCACGACCGCATTCCGCTCCGCGTTTCCGCATACCGAGGCTCTCCCATTCGTCTTCACCCGCTGCTCGCCATTTTCGTCACGACGATCGTCGTGACCCTCTGCGGTGCCACGGTGGCGACCGCGGCGACATCGCAGAGTCAGGCCGATCGGGCGGCCCTCGAGGCACTGGGCGCGGCCACGGGCACGAAGCCCGTCGTCGTGTTCCGGCAGCCGGGCGCGCTCGCGTCGGGGACGCAGGTCCGGGCCGCGGGCCGTTCGAGCGGGCCGGCGACGCGGGCCTCGGCGGCCAGCACGGCGCGGGCCGCGAAGGCGAAGAAGACGGAGGCCCAGCTGCTGAAGGAGGCCGGCGTCTCGGTCTCCGTCGCGCCTCTCGTCCTCACCGTCGGCCGGGAGCCGGCCTTCCTCTACTACGAGGACCAGGCGCCGTACCAGGCCTACGCTCACGCCGGGCGCGTCGTGCTGGTCGGGGCCCGCACCGGCAAGGTCACGGTCAGCCGGACGCTGCAGTGGCCGCCGCTGATCGACGGGGAGCTCCCGCGGTTCCTCCGCACGTTCGCCGCCTACCGCGCCAAGCAGTACCGCGCGTTCGCCCGCGACTGGACGACGTCGGCCTCCGGTGCCGGCGCCCTCAGCCGCAAGCTCACCGCTCCGGACGCGCTGCCGTCCTACTCCGGCGTGACGCCCCGCGGCGGCTCGGCGCTCGACACCACCTCGACGCGCAAGCAGGCGGCGGACCAGCTGGCGGCCGAGCACTCGTGCTCCATCCGCGTCAGCGACACGCTCGGCGACTTCTACGACGCCGGGCCGGTCGACCAGAGCCGCGCCCGCGTGGGTGAGCTGATGAACACCCTGTCGCGCATCAACCCCGGCTTCGCCAGCACCCGTTACCGCTTCGACCAGGTGCGCAACGGCAACTCGCTGCGCACGTTCGTGGCGGACCTCGTGAAGAAGAGCAAGTGCGCCGACGTCCTCCTCTACGTCGCGGGCGGCGGCTTCGTCGACCGCGGGCAGTCCGTGGTCAACGTCGGTACCCGCACGCGCCGCGACGGCCGCATCGAGCAGCAGACGGTCAGCGCCGCCACGATCCGCGCGATCCTGCGCGACCACCCGGGCGTGACGTTCAAGCTCGCGGTCGACGCCCCGTTCTCCGGCGGCTTCCTCAGCGCGCTGCGGTCCGAGCCCAACCTGCTCGTCTTCCTCTCCTCCGCCGAGAACGACGAGGGCAGCTTCACCGCGCTGCCCGACGTGGTCGACCCGCAGGGCCGCCGGATCCCCAACGCCTACAACGGCAAGCAGCTCCTGGAGTTCACCAACCGGGTGCTCACCGGCCTCAACTGCTTCCTGAACTCCCCGGACGAGGTGGCAGCGGCCGCCCGCGCCAAGCAGGACGGCACCTCCAAGTCCTACCTGGCCTGGATGCTCGCGCGCGGCTTCTCGCTGTGCGCTGCGGGCAGCCTGGCCGACACGGTCGTCGGCGCTCCGCATCCCATCCTCGAGCAGTTCGGCTTCCGCTCGGAGAACCGCCCGCCGGTCGTCTCGCCGGTCGCGGTCAGCACGCCCGAGGACACGGCGGTCTCCTTCACGCTCGCCGGCAGCGACCCGGACGGCGATCCGATCGTGTTCGACGTGCCGGTCCCGCCCGCGCACGGCACGCTGACCGCCGGCACCGACGCCGCCCGCACCTTCACGCCCGACCCCGACTTCAACGGCACCGTCACCTTCGGCTACACGGTCACCGACTCCCGCGGCGTCAGCACGCCCGGCACCGTCACGATCACCGTCACCGACAGCAACGACGCCCCGGTGGTCGTCGCCGGCACGGGCGTCGCCGCGTTCACCGAGGACGGCTCCCCGGTCGACGTGGCTCCCGCCCTCGCCGTCTCCGACCTCGACGACGTCAACCTCGACGGCGCGACCGTCGCGCTCACCGGCGGCTTCGCCTCCGGGGAGGACGAGCTGCTGTTCACCACGCAGCACGGCATCACCGGCACCTACGCCGCGGCGACCGGCGTCCTCACGCTGACCGGCTCGGCCACGGTCGCCGACTACCAGACGGCGCTCCGCTCGGTCCGCTACCGCGACACGAGCCAGGACCCGTCGGGTGCCGCGCGCACCGTCACGTTCCGGGCCGACGACGGCGACGCGAAGTCCGCGCCCGTCACGCGCGGCGTCACGGTCGCTCCGGTCAACGACGCGCCGGTCCTGGCCGACGGCGGCAACACCGCCGGCTTCACCGAGGACGACACGGCGGGCGTCGTCGTGAACGCCGGCCTCACGCTCAGCGACGTCGACGACGTCAGCCTCGACGGCGCGGTCGTCTCGATCACCACCGGTCACGCCGCGGCCGAGGACGAGCTGCTGTTCACCGCCCAGCACGGCATCACCGGGACGTTCGACGCCCCGAGCGGGGTCCTGACCCTCACCGGCTCGGCCTCCAAGACCGACTACCGCGACGCGCTGCGCTCGGTCCGCTACCGCGACAACGAGACGGGGAGCCCGTCGACGGCCGCCCGGACCATCACGTTCCGGGTCACCGACGGCGCTCTGAACAGCAACGTGGTCAGCAGCCAGGTCACGGTCACGGCGGTCAACGACGCCCCGACGGTGGCGACCGGTGTGGGCTCGCCGTCGTTCACCGAAGGTGGTTCGGCGGTGGCGATCGCGCCGGCGCTGACGACGGCGGACGTGGACGACACGAACCTGGAGTCGGCCTCGGTGAGGATCACGGCCGGCCTCGACTCCGCCGACGACGTGCTGGCCCTGCCGGCGACGCCGGGCCTGAGCGCCACCTACACGGCGGGGACGGGCACGCTGGCCATCACGGGCTCCGCGACGAAGGCGGCCTACCAGGCCGCGCTGCGCACCGTCACCTACGCGAACTCCGACACGGACGATCCGTCCACGACGACGCGCACGGTGTCCTTCACCGTGAACGACGGGGACGTCGACAGCGCCGTGGCGACCAAGGACGTCGCGGTCGCGGGGGTCAACGACGCGCCGGTGCTCGCGGGTGGCGGCAACACCGCCGGCTACACCGAGGACGACACGACGGGCGTCGTCGTCAACAACGGCGTGACGATCGCCGACGTCGACAGTGCGAACCTGGCCGGCGCCACGGTGCAGATCACGGGCGCCTACGTGTCCGCCGAGGACCGCCTGGTCTTCGTCGACCAGAACGGCATCACGGGCGCGGCGTTCAACACGACGACGGGCACGCTGACGTTGTCGGGCTCGGCGACGAAGGCCCAGTACCAGGCCGCGCTGCGCTCGATCCGCTACCGCGACCTCGACACCGACAACCCGACCGTCCCGTCGCGCACCGTCTCCTTCACCGTGAACGACGGCGGCGCCGCGAACGCGACGAGCAACACGATCACCTCGACGGTGACGGTCACCCGCGTCAACGACGCGCCGACGGTGGCGACGGGCATCGGCTCTCCCTCGTTCACCGAGGGTGGTTCGGCGGTGGCGATCGCGCCGGCGCTGACGACGGCCGACGTGGACGACACCAACCTCGAGTCGGCCACGGTGAAGATCACCGCCGGTCTCGATTCCGCCGACGACGTGCTGGCCCTGCCGGCCACGCCCGGCCTGAGCGCGACGTACACCGCGGGCACGGGCACGCTGGCCATCACGGGTTCCGCGACGAAGGCCGCCTACCAGGCCGCGCTGCGCACCGTCACCTACGCGAACACGGACACGGACGACCCGTCCACGACGACGCGGACGGTGTCCTTCACGGTCAACGACGGGGACGTCGACAGCTCCGCCGCGACCAAGGACGTCGCGGTCGTGCCGATCAACGACGCGCCCGTCCTGGGCGGCGGCGCCGGGACCGCGAGCTACACCGAGGACGCCAGCGGCGTCGCGGTGCACACCGCGATCACCGTGAGCGACGTGGACAACGCCAGCATCGCGAGCGCCACGGTCCAGATCACCGGCAACTACGTCTCGTCCGAGGATCGCCTGACGTTCACGGACCAGAACGGCATCACCGGCGCCGCGTTCAACACGACGACCGGCACGCTGACGCTGTCGGGCTCGGCCACGAAGGCCCAGTACCAGACCGCGCTGCGCTCGATCCAGTACCGCAACCTCAACGGCGACCAGCCCTCCACGACGACGCGCACCGTCTCCTTCACGGTCGACGATGGCGCCGCGAGCAACCACGCCAGCAACACGCTGACCAGCGCCGTGAGCGTGGCCGCCGTCAACGACGCGCCGTCGATCGCCGCCGGCGGCAACAACGCCTCCTACACCGAGGGCGCCTCCGCCGTCGTCGTCGATCCGGGCGTCACCGTCGCCGACGTCGACGACGCGAACCTCGAGTCGGCCACCGTCAAGATCACGGCCGGCCTCGACACGGCCGACGACGTGCTGGCCCTGCCGGCGACGCCGGGGCTGAGCGCGACCTACACGGCGGGCACGGGCACGCTGGCCATCACCGGCACCGCGACGAAGGCGGCGTACCAGGCCGCACTGCGCACCGTCACCTACGTCAACTCCGACACGGACGATCCGTCCACGACGGATCGCACGGTGTCGTTCACGGTGAACGACGGCGACGCCACGAGCAGCCCGGCCGCCACGACCACCGTCTCGTTCCTGCCCGTCAACGACGCGCCCACGCTGGGCAGCGGTGGCAACACCGTCACGTTCGAGGAGGACGACGTCACCGGCGTCCTCGTCAACTCCGCCATCACCGTCACCGACGTCGACAACGCGAACCTGGCCGGCGCCACCGTGTCGATCGGCACGGGCTTCGCGGCCAGCGAGGACCGCCTCGTCTTCGTCGACCAGAACGGCATCACGGGCGACTACAACGCGACCACGGGCGTCCTGCGACTGACCGGCTCCGCGACGAAGGCCCAGTACCAGACCGCGCTGCGCTCGGTCCGTTACAAGAACGTCAACACGGACCAGCCGTCCACCACGCAGCGCGCGGTGGGCTTCGTGGTCGACGACGGTCAGGCCACGAGCAACCTCAGCACCACGCTGGTCAGCAACGTGGACGTCAACCCGCACGACGACGCCCCGACGATCACCGGCGGCGGCAGTGCGACCCCGGCCAACTTCACCGAGGGCGGCAGCCCCGTGGTCGTCGACTCCGGCGTCTCGGTCGCCGACGTGGACGACGCCAACCTCGAGGGTGCCACGGTCACGATCGGCACCGGCTACGACGACACCGAGGACCGGCTCGCGTTCACCGACCAGAACGGCATCACCGCCGCGGCGTTCAACACGACGACCGGCGCGCTCACGCTCA
>Ga0247758_1000084_pt1 | contig 67383 bp, 79 predicted proteins | sample UWRJL156409C4_FD_180950 | JGI IMG/M metagenome (GOLD analysis project Ga0247758, IMG submission 180950) | Plant litter microbial communities from Arlington Agricultural Research Station in Wisconsin, United States - UWRJ-L156-409C-4 | ecosystem: Environmental > Terrestrial > Plant litter >... | reverse complement strand
GACCCGGGGCACCTGTGGTGGCTCTCCACCATCGCCTTGAAACCCGCCTTGACCGGAAAATGTAACCCCCTTCCCCCCCCCTCTGAGAGAGATGGCCTGGGAACTAACAAAAAACACTTTGGCCAGTTCGCGACTTCAAGAACTACCTGTACGACCGTAGCATGACCAAAAGGCCTAGAATCTTCATTTTGGATTCGGGTGTGGACCTGAATCATCAGGTGAGCCCGCATCCAAGTCTCGGTTTTCCCATATCCCCTGCCCGATCAGGGTGGCGCTTATAGTGTCTAATACACTTCTCTCCCCTGCAGGATCTCCAGTTTGCCAGGACCGAGACCTATGGTTATAACGCCCTTTCCGCAGACAAGTTTGCTATGGTGGACAGCCCGGACGGCCACGGAACGTGCATGGCGTCCCTCGCCGCGGGCGCTTACGCCGGTACCAACAAGTACGCCTCCATTATATTGGTCCGCATCTATAATTATCTGTAGGAGGGTAGCCTGGCCCACGTCCTCGAGGGCGTCGGGGCCATTCTGGATCTCCTGTCCAAGCCCGGCTTCCGCGACAGCAGCGTCGTGTCCATGTCCCTTGGTTTTGTTCCCGACACGTTCAAGGTGGTCGTGGGCCAGCCGATGGCCAAAGCCGACCCGTTCGCCGACTTGCTCACCCGGATCGAGGAAGCGGGCGCCGTGTGCGTCATTGCCGCCGGCAACCACCTGCCCAACACAAACGCAAACTTCCGGACTGATTACTTCTCGCCGGCAAAACACGGGGGCGCCAACACGCACCGCATCGTTGTCGGCGCCGCGATCGTGAGGAGCGAGGTTGCCCCCTTCTCTCCGACCATCGATCCCGGCGGCATCCTGGCCATCTATGCCCCGGGCATGTCATATGCGCGTCCGCAGGCTCGGGGAACGGGTACATGTTGGTCTCGGGCACTTCCCCGGCGACGGCCCTCGTGTCGGGGCTCGTGTCGCAGCTCCTCGTTTCGGGCCGGGCCACGGCCGCCACGGCTAAAGCAGCCCTGATTGCCATTTCGGTGGCGCGGAAAGGCTTCTACGTTGGCAGCGCCCCGCGTGCGGCGCAGTACGTGGAAGTGACGTGCGACGATGAGAATGCGCCCCAGGTGGTGATACCCACTTTCCCGGCTCCCAGCCCGTTCTTTCAGGTCGATCTCAACAACCACATCGGGACATCCGCCGATGCTGAAAGTGCCCTAGAGGTGAGTGCGCTGCGGCTATTCACATCCTTTTTCCTTTCCGCAATCGCTACATCCTGCAACTCGTTTTGTTCTGATCTCGGGTTGCTAACTGGTACATATCCAAGGTTCCATGTGTGCGTCAAGGACCTGTCTAAGCTATTTTTCTTTTGGCAGCCCTCGCCGGTGCTGCCAGTTCTTCAGCCTCAGGCATTGTGTGAAGTATCTTTACCTACCTACCTATATGTATTAATTATATCGGCCTATGTCCCTATTGGATCTTAATGTTTCGTCGTTCGTAATTCGTGATTGTGGTAGTAAAACCCGGACTGAAAATGGCCTCTGAGCAGACTTGTAGGGGATCACCCTAGCTCAGGGACGAATCAGGGGAAGCTCAGGACAAATCAGCCGCCACTGACCCCAGCTCAGGATTACAAACGAAAAGGGGAATTTCTTGTGCCGGGATTCATCGCAGACAACCAGGCTGTTATGCCAGTCTCCGACCCCTGAGTAACTTGTGAGGTCTCCCAAGACCTGTCGCTCGCGTAATTCTCGGATGATCGGAAACTACTTGCTCCGACATCCCATTATCAGTGCTGAGCGCGGTACATACCTAACAGCCCCGGCAGCACTCCGAGTGGGGACCAGAGTGGGCAAAGCTGGCGATGGCGAGATTGGGACCTCGGACCTCTGCTGACGGCTTTTGCTTTTCCGAGTCGAAGCGGGTTGGACAAAGGGACCAACGATGGAGGCCAGTTTCGAGTTTTTCGGCTGCTCCTGCGCGTGAGTGGCCCGACTATGGGCCGACGTTTAGTCCCCGCGCTGCGGCATCTTCAACCCGGCCGGCCGGCAGAATCGGCTGGACACGAGCCAGACCGCTGGCGATTCGGGCTATTAACGCGGAGATTTAACTACCCCACGCCTGTGATTGGTCGCGCAAATGAAGCCATAGTTGTGCGGTCCTCCTTATGCGATATTATAAGTGCCGAGCCACAGGGCTTATAGCTTGATATACTGTGGCACAGGGGCTAACACGGGTGGTAAAAGCATCTATCATTTCCCTTAAGTTATGCCTGTGGACTAAGTCCGGGTTTACTTTTACGCTCCTTAAGGGCATGTAAGCCATTACTGCCGCTAAGGTACATGGATGTGTAGAAGCTTTTTCGAAATTTTTGCTTTTCTGCCTACTCTGAATGGCCCGTCTCAAAGGTCCCATCGCAGCGGGCCGATTAGCGTCCACTTTACTGGAAGCTTATGTTGGGCTTTGTCTTCTCTAGCGATGGGTCCTGAAAGTTCCCTGCTCGTTCTGATCGATTATTCTACACATCACAGGGAGGACTTCCGATGGAGCTGATAGGTCAAGCAGGTTCACTTCGTGCGAGAGCCTTCATGCCGAGACGCGAGACAAAGAATTTTACGTTCAGCATTCTACAGGTGATGATAGATTTGCTGCTCTAACAGTCTTTGTTCATCAAGTTCGGCCATATCTAATCACCCCATGAGGCAAGCACCGCGTACCAACACCAACATCGGCTGACAACCCGCAGCCAGAGCCAGCCCGGACCTCACGACTGCTGCCCCTCACCCTCCTCAGCGTCCTCCTCGTCCCCGGCGGCGGCCCGCTCCCTCCTCTCCATCCTCCGCCCATAGCCTTGCATTTCGTCATGGCCCACACCAGGCCACGTCTTTGTGTCCGGGACGCCGTACGTGCTGATTCCCCTGCCCCACGTCGTCCACGGATACGTCCAGCGAATCACCTCCTGCGGAACCGGTCCGCCCTCTGAAACACCGGGGATCATCTCCCGCCAGTTCTTCGGTTTATCACGATGGATGAGATACCCGCCGAGATGTCTGTGCCATATGTCTGGGGGGTGATCGTTCAGCCCGTCCTCGTCAAACTTCCAGTGCGTGGCGAGAGATAGCTGGATCTGTCGCTCGATGCCGCGGTGGCCGGTGACGGTCGTGAGGCGGTTCGCCCAACCGTATAGGTACACGGAGCAGTTCAGCTTTGACAAGTCCCGAGCGATGCCTAGCGACATCGGGGGGAGCCGACCGTCGGATATAAATGACTCGACTTCTTCGACCGCGATGTCGTCGACGATTTCAACCGGGAGAAGCAGATCCGATGGCAAAGGGGTGCTGGAGAGTTTCTGGAGCTTTTCGATGAGCTCTTCGCGGGTGGCGCCAGAGCCTTCCGGGGGGATAATGAGCGAGGCGCGTGCCTCTTCTGAACTTGTGGAGATGGAGCTGATAAGCTGTCGGAAGTAGCTTGCCGCGAACCTCGTGCAGACGAGCTTGCGGCCTCGAAGGGCGGGGAAGAGCACGTTGGCGAGGATGTCCTGTCGGGAAACCAGGTCGTTGTTCTCGGTCTCGTGGTCCAACACGGATCTGGCGATGATTTCTTGCTGGGCGAGGGGTTGCAGCGGGTTCGGCCCGTGGTGGAGATCTGTGACCAGCGAAGTGAGGGCGCTAGGATCGAGATTGACGGTTGGCGCGAGTCGACGACAGTCCTCCCCCACAACGAGGTCGCGCTCGCCGACAAGGGATTCAATTGCTGCGGAGATATCGGGCGGTGCGTCGGTAAGAAATGGGCTGTTGGCGCAGCTGATAGTGACGGAGATATCGCTGCCACCGAGTTTGGTTCTCACGTAGTCCAATACTCGCTCTACCACCTCCGATTCGCCCTCCCTCAGCCCGGGGAGCAGCAGGTGGATGTGTGGACAGTAATTCCACCTTGCAGCAAGCGCCAGTTTCCTGATGGCGTCAACAAACTCGGTGTGGGCAAGGCCATCGCTGGGTTCCCGCGCTCCCGCCTCCTCGTCCTCGTCGTCGTCGCCCTCACTCTCCCACCCCTCGGCCATGACCTGGTACTCCAGCGTCTTGGGGGGTATTGAGATGAACTTCAGCCAGGTCGCGCCGCTGTCCACCACGGCATCGACGGAAACAGACTTCTCCTGGAAGGGGCCGTCCTTGAAGGCCAACCACCCGCTCCCCGGCGGGACGGGGACGCGGGGGCTGCGCGGGAACTCCTTGTTGACGCACACGAGGCCGCGGGACTTCTTGACAACGGCCCATCTGTCCTCCCAGCAGCAGCTCTTGATGCCGAAGTAGTTTGCAGGCGAGAGCAGCCCACGCTCCTTCTTCTGGGTCGCCTTATCGAGCGCCCGCTGCTGCACTTTGAGGAGGTTGTTCAGGCCCTGGATGGGTGCGCGCGACGAGGCAACCGACAGCTGCCGCAGCTCGTCGATGCAGGTTTGCCATTGGGCGGTGAGTGCCTCGACGCACTGGTCGACGGCGATCTGTTCTTCCGACTTTTGGGGCTCTGAGTCCGCTTGTGACTCGTCAGGCGCGGACTGCGGGGTTCCTTCTCTAACTTGGCTGCCTGCGTCACCGCCGCCGGCTTTCTGCAGCACTATTTCCGGAGCATCGTTGCGGCTTGGGCAGATCCCCGAGGAGGAGGTAAGGTCGTTATTCGCTGTCATAAGGCAGTCGTTCTTCGCGGCGAGGATGTTGCGACGTCACAACCTGGAGGTCACAAGTCGCGGTTGGGCGCGACTGGTGGGGGCAGATAGAGTTTGTGTGCCTCGCCAGCTGCGTGGCGGGCGGGCGGCAGCTGCGGGGTCGATTTCTTGCTGACTAAGATGCGTTGGGATCATGGCGGCCCGTCAACGACATGCCATCGCGAACTGCCATGACAAGGAGCAGCGTTGGTGTTGTGGTTGCTTTCAATTGAGGCATTCGCTTGTCTCGCGATGTATTTGCTCGAGCTGACCTGTGTGTAAAGGGGAGGGTGGCTCGCAGCTCGGATTGCAGATGGCAGGACGTTGAGATGGCTAGCTCCTTCCTCAGAATTATGCAAACAACAACAGCGAAACTCGAAGCGCAAGGTAAAGAGAAAGGTAACTCCAAGATGTACGAGGAGCTCCTAGCAAGTCGTCATTAATGCGAGAATTTCGTCTTTCTAAGAAGAGAAAAAAAAAAGACGACAGCAGGCCGGATTGCCCGTTACGCGCTGGCAGCCTCAACAAATGTGTTTGGAAGTGTTGCGGTAGGTGGCTGATTAGGGAGTGAAGCCACAACCTTTCACGCCTCTCGAATAAGTCCCTGACGACTAGATGGCGCGTTCAACGATCGACCTACCGCTCGGCCACAATGCCAGGCTCTTGCTGTCTTGGTAGCATGGAAAACATACTGCCCTATAGGTTAGCGGAGGCCAGGTGATAGGTGGTCCAAGCACCTCCCGGTCCTTCCTCTTCTTGCGCTTTGCACCTCAAGGCGAACCCCCGCTCTAATCTTCACGGCCGGTCTGCCTTCCTGCGAAAGCCTTGATCACGCAAGGCATCTCCCTCTTTCCGGCACAGCGGAACGAAGCACTGTCTGCCCTCTTGCCAAACAGTCCGCGACCACCGATCCAGCTCAACCGGTGTCTATTCCCCACAACACTGTCTGGTCGGTATTTACCCCACCGCCGTTCGCGCAGCTCTTCGCCTCCAGCCCGCTCGTCTTCGCCTCTGGCGGCCTGAAGATACAGCCAGCCAAACCTGGAACGTCGCTCCATATGTCCGAACGTCTTTGCTGTCCAGAACCTCCAATGCCGACCTCAGCTGACCTTGCAGTCTCTTTGTGCTAGATTCATCTCAACCTCAGCATTTGGCCCGTCGTCGTTCGGATACTCGTCTTCACCTTTGGCCTGAGATTTCAGCCATTCAAACCTGGAAAGCAGAACATCGCACGGTATGATCAAGCGACTTTGTTGCCCAAAGCTATTCAAACATGGAAGGCATTGCTGACCTATCGGCCTCACGTGTAGATTGATTTGTATGTGTAATTCATGCTGTCAACATGGATGCCGAACCCATCTCCGAAGCCGCCAAACGCCAATCTTAATTGGCCCAGCTGTTCAAAAAGAAGCTAAACCGCCTCGGCCTCCGAATTCCAAAGGGGGAGTTGTTTCCCCAAACCGACCCGAAACTCAAGGTCCATCTCATCGAGGCCGTGACTGGCACCTCGATCTGTAATACCACCATCTATCTCTCCGAAGCGGATATTGAAGACAAGCTCTGTCGGCTCTTTGAAGTCTGCCACGAGAAGCGAGGCCTGCTCCATACCAAAAACCGGATGTGAGACCCCTTCTGGGCCAGTGTCAAAGCCTCTGAGCGGATACAATGGGCGAGGAATCTCACCTCACTCCAACTAAGGTTCACCGTCCTCACACTCACTCAGGCAGCACGGAAGCATCTTCAGGACCCCAGGACGAACAAATGGGGCGAAATCACTGCACCGACGAGCTTGACGTACCTTGGCTGTCTGTTTGCTCATGACATTCAGGTCTACGAAGCCCACATGGAGGGTCGCGAGGGGTTTGGGGTCAAACCCGACGTCATAGATTTTCTACCATGGACAGCAAAAGCCCATACCGATGATGGAAAGCTCATCGCCAACGATAAGGGCGTGACCCGGTACCAGAGAGTGTTCCCGTTGCCGACACTTCAACTGGTCAATGGAAACAGCCTGGAATCTTCCAGGGACTCACTCATGCGGTCAGGCAGTGAAGAGTTTGAGCGTCAGCTGAGAGCTGGGATGATTGAGAGGCTTGGGGAGTTCCGTGTTATTTGACAGAGATCCAAGCATGGGGCCCATTCCGCAAGGTGGGCAGAGACGAGCAACTGGGTTGGTAGAGAACAGCATGGGGGAGCAGACAACAACCTGTCAAGGCCTTGGGCAACCAGTGATAGGTAATATGTCGAGTAAATGACTGCACGATAATTGTAACGCTGGTAGCTGTCGCATAAGTATGTCTTGGCCAAATAGAAAGTATCCCCTCGCCCAGTGCGGAAGACGCCTTCTTGTTGTATACGAAAAGGTCTGCCTAGCTGCCTTACATTTTCCGGCGGTGTATTCCATGGGCTTTAGTAATCTTTGCAGCTCTTCAGGCTCACCATGTGTTTCCAAGCTGCCGACTGGGTCCCAACTGTCAGCGTTGAGGACAATCAACTCACCATGACTTATTGCCGTAGTTTCTATGAGCAGCGCCAGGGAAAATACAATCTACCTGGTATCGGCGAAGAGGAGGACCCATCTTACAAACCCTGAGCCAGACGTCCCTGCCCCTCCGCTTCAGGTCTTGCTGTACTGGGAAAAACGCAAGCATCTCCCAAAGTTCCTCCGTTATATAGGTATGATAGGTTAAAAATGCCTCCTCTTCTTATTGCTACTTGTAGGACTAACGTCGTATATTTAACTCCCTAGCGGATTCTAAAACCCAGTCCATCATCAAAGTGCTAGAATTCACTGTGTGGACAACCTGCGCGGAGTATCTCTCGTCCGATTTTCTTTCCCAGCATAATTATTCTAAGCTTAGACCAACTGCGACCTTTATGAATTTCTTGCACCGGCCTTTTTTTCCATCGTTCAGAGAGATCAATAGCCGTAATTTTGTCTTTTGACCACAGCAGATTAGTGTTTCGCACTTCGACCCTTTGTCACAATCGCTGTTCTCTTTGATTGCCCAGACGAGATCCTGATGCAGATCGCCAAGGCCGCAGGGCCCTCATCGGAGTCCAACAGACGGCAGCAAGCCCTGGGGCGTCACCATCATCAACCGCGCCATCGGCTCCCCCTGCAGCGCTTCTAGTACATCCAGGCTCACGCCGACGACAACACATTTGCCACAGCCATCCTGCGCACCCTCCTCCTCTCCCTCTCCGATCCAGTCCTCCCCATTCGTTTCGCGCTCTCCATTAAGTGAAACCAGCGCCTCCCCGCCCACCAAATCTGTCTCCGAGTAGTATGGTGAGAGCTCAGTTGTCTGGACCTTTGGTGGGGAAGAGGAGGGGGAAGCCGAGATTACCGTAGGGGGGCGATGGAATTTTGATGTTGGGAAGGCGTGGGGAGGGGGATTTAATTGGGTGTCTGGAAGGTATGGTTGGGCAGCCAGTAGCACTGAACCTGCCTAAACTCCGAGCGGTTACGTCAGACGGGAGGATTCGCTGTCGCGGGGTCATCAGGCGACAACATGATCTTAACCGGTTGACATTCCGAGCACCAAAGACAACCTGGAAAATAGCAGCACTCTGCCATCAGATACATCAAAAGACGAATACCGCGTCCGACCATGCACATTGGCGCAATATTGTTCGCGCTCACCGCTCTTGGACATGATGTCGCATCTGAGCAGGCGCCACAGCAGGTACTTGGCAATGGCCATACAAGAACACCTTTTCAGCGAGGTGGCAAGCTGGAGCTGGAGCAGTTTATCGAGGACACCATGAGAGAGTGGAGAATCCCTGGATTGGCTGTGGCTATCATCAATGGAAACTCGACGTGGGCAAAGGTGGGTGGTTCCTAGGTATCCCTGTGCACACGTGCAAGCTAATATGTGTCAATCTACAGGGCTTCGGCCAGGCGTCGAAAACCAATTCCAAGCGCGTCACGCCCTACACGCTCTTCTACACCGGCAGCACTACCAAGTCCTTCACTGCCGCCGCCATGAGCCAGCTCGTCGACGACAACGAGCGATTCCCCCATGTGCAATGGGAAACGCCCGTCTCATCCCTCATGCGCGACGACTTCGTCCTTTCCGATGGCTGGGCCACCGAACACATCACCATCCGAGACGCCTTCTCACACCGCACGGGATACGCCGCTCACGACTTCGTCGCGTGGCCCAGCCCGCGGGCAGCCACACGCGGCTTGCGCTACTTGCCCATGTCTGCGGAACCACGCGCGAAATACATGTACTCCAACCAGCTGGTCACGGCCATGGGGTATCTTGTTACGAGGCTTTACTACCCCGATCCCATTTTCCGCCACTTCTCCGGCCTGCTTGCATACGTCTTCAAGGAGAAACTCTGGCAGCGCATGGGCATGGGTCTCACGTATCTCGCCACGCAACTTCCTGCCAACCCGGCTCTCTATCCCGCCGCCCTGGCCGATGAGCTTTGGTACCACAACGACAGTGACACCTACGTCGCGGTGCCGCACTCAGCGCATGCCGGCCACGAAGGGGCGGGTATGGTCATCAGCTGCATTGCCGACTACGCAAAATATCTGCGGTACATGATGAGCGCGGACCAGGGGCCAATATCTCCGGCTGGGAAGGCCGCGATGAAGGCACCGCTGATGGTGATAAACCCTTCGCCCTCCATCTTTACCGGACCGTTGTACTATGGGATGGGCTGGGGAGGCGGCGTCCTTGAGGGGGAGGAGTTGTGGTTTCATAATGGGCAGATGCGGGAGCATAGGACGGAGATGTGGATGGTTCCGGGGAGGGAGTTTGGGCTGGTGATCATGACGAATGCGAATACACCGGCTATCGAGGTTGTGTTGTGGAGGATTCTTTGGGATTACTTTGATGTCCCGGAGGGGAGGAGGGTTGATATGGGGAAGAGGTTTGTCAGCTTGGCCACTGAGACATTTGGAGGTGGGGTGAAAATGCTAATGTTTACGCGCAGGGCAAGAGATTCTGCGACGGCCCACAGACGAGATCTCGAAACCTGCCTCGACCGCTTATACCCCCGCTCACTTCGGCCGCTCCCAAGACCTCTGCCCCTAGCGGCATACTCCGGCACTTATGCCAACCTTGGGTACGGTAACATCACCATATCTCTTCAATGTGGTGATGAAGCACGGAGAAACTACCCCCAAGAAACACCAGCCCACCCAACCGTGGAGAGAGGATGCTTGCTGAGAGGATCAGGGCCGATGGAATTCGAGGGGAAGAGCTTCCATGTTGACTTTGAGCACGCCACTGCTGACTATTGGGTCGCCTGGTTGTTTGTCGACGCCTTTGCCCCGTCAGGGTCTGGGCTCACGAAACGTCCGCAGTTGTGTTTGCGTGCGCAGTTTCGAGTCGGGGCTGATGGCGGTGTGGAGGCTTTTGGGGCTGACTTTCGACAGGAAGGGGAGGAGGGCCCCTTGGTGTGGTACGAGAAGTGGAAAGAAAGCAATTAGGGCAGAAAGCCTAACTTGGGGACTTGCCTCCTGCCCAAAATTTCTTTTCTGGGGCGTCACCTTCGTCCGTTTTATTGGGGGCGGCGAGGGGCGGAGGAAGGTATGTCTTCAATACCCCCTTCCTCTTTCGATTATTTCCCTGTCACATACTAGGAATTTACTATGACTATGTGCTACCGTCTAATCCCTTTTTATAGGAGAAAGCTGAACGGTACAGGTGGCCACGTCAGAAATAGGTCTATCAAAAAGGGGTATGTGACTCTGCCAGAAAACCAGACAATGATTAAGTCTACATAACCAAACTTCCTCGTCCACCAACCATCAGCACCCCTTCCAGTTTCACGCAGCATCACCTCGCACTCGCAGTTCCCGTGGCGTTGCTCTTCGACGTAGAACTGCTCATCGTCGTCGGCGTGCGCGTGACCGTGACAGTGTGAATGGTGAAATCGTGAACCGAGGTCGTGATGACAATCGCGGGTGGCGTCACGGTGGAAACTGGGTACACCCACCAGGTGTAGGTGCTCATGCTGATGCTCTTGACGTAGACGGTGGTCTTTCCGTACGGGGGGTAGGTGAAGTCGATCTTGGCGAGGGTGGGTGTCGCGGCGCGGCCCTTGAGGAGGTCTATGTCGATGTCCTGGAGGGCATGCTCGGCAGGGGGGTTGGGTGCTTTATTGTGGTCATCGTGGTCTTGGCGACGGTGACGAGGGGCAGCAGGCGGTGCGACGGTGACAGTGACGAGGCAAGTCGAGGTGGAGGTGACGATGCGCACATAGCTGGTGGGCGTCGGAATCGTGGAGGTGCGCGTGCTGGTCGAAGTAAGGTACAGCGCAGTGGTGGGGACGAGAGTGGTCGAGGCTCTGGCCGGGCTGACGACGTAGACAGGCGTCGAGCTCGGCTTGACGACCGGGAAGAGGTTGTAGATGACGGAGACGCTCGCGGCCGCGGGGACTTGCCAGGAGATGGTGTGCCATCCGGCTTCCAGAGTGTTCGCGGCCACGGTCTTGCAGGCGAACTGGAAGTTGCCCTTGTTGATGCTGGCGACGGGCACTGGATCACACTTGCGCGTGGTGCCGGAGAAGGAGCCGGCTTTGGTGAAGATGACAACGGGCGTCACCGAGTACGCCTTGCCCGAGAGCGAGGCGGGCAGCGCGCAGTTGGCTGTGGACCATTCCTGGTTGAGCGTAGAGGGTGTGTTCCCTGTGGCGGCTTTGGGTCAGCTACCTGGAGACCCATCGCTTCGGCAGCGACACTGCCGGGGGCCGGGACTGACTGGAGCTCATCGCACACGACGTGAAGCCGAGATAGTTGGTGTTCGTCGTCGCATAGCCGAAACGCGCTATCTCTTGCTGGCCGGACACGGTGATCAGGTTCGGCAGCGCCGGGATGTTGACGAAACATGTCTTGATCGACACCATTTTGGGCGCAGTTACCTTACCTTACCTAGGTAGCTAAACGAGTGTCTTTTGCCAGTAAAACTGCAAGTAAAAAGAGTGGACGGCAGACGACAAATGCGAGTCGCAGCCCAAAGGAATGGAGGTGAGAAGAAGAAGAAAAAACGGACGAGCAAGATTGATGATGGTCAAGCCATGTTCAATATTCTGGGCCAGATGTCAGACAAGCAGAGGGACGGAGGAGCGTTGTCCCGGGTCGCGGAGCTTCCTGGTAGGTGCCAAGCCGAGAATGAGAATGTGATTGGTTCAAAACTGGGATATTGCGAAAAGTTGCCGTTCGAACCGCAGAGTACTGCCCAAGGTACTCATCTAAACCATGTTTGGCGATTTCTCTGACCATTCCCCGACCAGCTCCTGAGTAGCGCCCGAGCAAGGGGTGAGGCCAAATCCAGGGCAAAACAGCAGGCCTTAATATTATACCTGTACACATGGGAAACCAGCTTTGTGCCCTGGCATACCAACCCAACTTGTCAGTCATGCTTATGACTGCAAGGATGTATGTTGACTGACGTAGACACACCGGGCTCAATGCAGACGAGCATCGGTCAGAAGACCAACCCCGGCATGTATTAACCTAAAGTTTAGTTCCTATGGCTCTTGATGATAGGCACGCTTGAGAAACTCTTTGCTATAATCAACAAAGAGTGGCTGATGGCGCAACAAGGCATCAAAGCGTTTGGGTTGAAGCCAGGGGGCAATTAAAGGATAGAGAGTAGATGATCTCAAATGAAGATATCGAGGCGTCAAATATCGTTCAGGTTGTCTAGTGTTTGGTGCCCGATCATTACACTAAGGTCAGCTAGCAGAGCTGTTGATTGTCTCATGTCTCATGGGGCACTGGTTGGTGGATGCTATGCATGATCGTTTCGAGTCGACTCTGTGTTTCTGCGGGCTGCGTTTCAAGAAAGAGCTACTTGGGGACTGTCAGGTTGGGAGAGGTCTAAACGTCATGGGTGACATGTAGTTGCAATGTGCCGAGCCGCTATCCAACGCAGTTGCATTAAGAGGGGAGCTCATAACTCCTCCAAGTGCTGGTACATTGGAGCCGTTTGAGTGCGCCTGTGTGCTACGGGCAGGGGAGTTGTGATGTTATTTTTCATTAATTTCACAACATTACTCTTTTTTTTTTAGCAAGTCATTCTAAAACAGGTGACGTTCGAAGATTGTCCTGTGGTAACAGTGGCGGGAGGGAGCGCTCATTTCACTGCCGACGCTGCCCGAGGAAACTGAAACCACGAATTTGAGTTGTTTGGCAAGGAAGGGCAAGAACCAAAGAACCAACTGCAGGGGAGGATTGGCGGTTGGGCCCACAATTATCGATGGTATTCTAGGCAGGCAAACAGGCAGAGCGGTGCTGATGTTTTCTCTCAATCAAGCATCATGATCATTACAGCCCACTGCTTCTTTTGTTTCGCGCCAACGTTAGCTTCACAAAACCCCAGTCATCGGCCACCAGCAACGCAAAAGACATTCGGTCAGAGCCTCCCAACACTCAAAGGGCACGCATGACACCTGCACGCCAGAGCGCGCGCATGATCCCACACCAATTCAATGGGGTCGATCTAGACCCGGCCTTTGATGCAGGCTACCGATACGCCAACCCTCAAGGAGAATTCTGTGCCAATATGCCCCGCAGGCGGGCGACGCGAAGGGCAAGGCGCGAATGCGGGGGTCAACTAGTACCTAAATACAGAGTTGGAATAAAAGCTGGCTCCGAGCTTCTCTACCTACGGTTCAAGTTACCGAAAAATCCCTCGATTCACCAAAAATGTCGAGCAAGATGCAGGCCGAAGCAAGATACGGCCCGGTGGGACATCCGCCGGCGCTCGACGGCCATCAACACCCGCCAGGCCGGCCATGGCGCGCATCAGTCGTACGACGCCTCCCGTGGGACGCCCTCTTGGCCTTTTTCGGAGCCATCGCCAGCGCCATTCTCATGGTTGTCGTCATCTTAAAATCCAACAACGACCCTGTATCAAACTGGCCCGTGGCGCCGGCCGTCTACCTTGCGATCGTCTCGGTGGTAGCCAACATCCTCCTTCGCTACGCCTTCTCCCGCGGCGTCGAGCTATCCTGGTGGGTCGCTGCTATGAAGGACGACACCAAAGTCCAAGACCTGCACAACATCTGGTTGTACGGCACGAGCCTCCGGTCTGCCTTTGTCGCCGGTCGCAACCTCAACCTTGTCGCACTGGCCGCCATCCTCTTGGCCTTGGTGCCCGCCAACGCGCCCCTCGCGCAACGCGCCTCGACGACCGTCACGCGCACCACGACGGCTGACATCGCAATCCCTCTCGTCGCCGCGCCAACCATCGGCCCGTGGATGGAGACAGGCCAGATAACAGGCCGAGCACACGCCGTCTCGTACCTCACCGCGTCTTTCGCCAAGGTGCTTCAGGACCATCTTGTCTCGGCTCCCATAACGGTGTCGCAGGCCTGCGACAGCGGAACATGCAAGGGCGTTGTCCACGCGGCAGGATTTGAAGTCTCCTGCGTCAGCGGTTCGCAGCTCTTTGACAAGTACCCCGCCTCGGGCAACGCCAGCGTCATCGGTCCGGACGGCACAACCGCTCTCAATGACACCACAATATTCGGGACTGGTTTCAACTACAACGAGCAGCCCGTCCGCTTCGAGGCCGGCAAGTCAGCCATGAACCTAACCGTCGTCTTCAAAGGTGACAGCGGGTGCAAAGGCGCGCTGACGCTCCGAAACTGCACGCTGACACCAGCAACGCTCGAGTACCGCGTCGTGGTGGCCAACTCCAGTATTGCGCTTGACAGCGCGTACACATATGAGGATGATAAGGTGGTGAGCTACTACGAAACACCCGGTACCACTGCCCAGCAGCCGAGTTTTCACGGTGGTTTGGCGATGGCGCTGAAGAGTATGTTCACTTCCAATGTCGCCATGAGTTTTGGTGGCGCGGTGGGCATGCGGATAATAACGACTGGCGTGACGGGGCTGCGGTTTCAGCGGGCGAAGGAGCGTGAGTCGACGGTGGAAGACAATGCATGTCTCAGCTACTGGCTTGATCCAACGCACGACCTGCTGATGTCAGTACGCGAGATTGCCTTTCGTCTGGCGTTTCAGACGAACGTCACTGGTGTCGCGACGCAGGAGATGCGGGCTGAGCGTTTGTTGACTGAGGTGGTGTACCAATCCGACTACAAGTTCCTCGGCTTGGCGCTGCTGTTCATTGGGCTGTCTGCGCTCACGGTCGTGCCGCTGCTGCTGAAGTGGTGGCGGCTGGGGAGAGAGGTGTCGCTTTCGCCGATTGAGGTTGCGCGGGCCTTTGGCGCGCCGGAGCTGATGGCTGGGTCAGGATCGAACTCGAGCGCGAGCGAGTTGATGAAAGAGGTTGGATCGAGGGAGGTGAGGTACGGACAGGTCGTGTACGGGGAATATGGCGGTCCGACGGTTACCGCGCTTGCGTTTGCCCACCCGACGATGGTGCAGCCGCCGCAGAAAGGGACGGTATACTAGGAAGACGTTATCAATACATGTATCATTGCCTGGAAATCATTCATGATGAGATTGACCACGAAACACAGCACAGGCCCAGGTCTGGTATGCCCTCTCCAAAACGGGCGACTTGACACCAGGTCTATTACCAGCTGTATTTGTCCCCCAAGTTACCTACTCCTCCAAATAACCCACTTAATATTTAGTTCCCTCCCCTCTTCACTCGCTTCTTTCCCATTCTATTGCTTTCATCACCAGGAGACCACGAGCTTGGACCCCTTTTAACCCCGCCCATCCCCTTTTCGAGATCGGGAAAACTACTGGCGGGTAGCGAACCTCTTAATTCCTTGAGCAGAGCAGGTTGCATCCGAGGTGCGATGTCCTTGAGAAGTTGTGCCAACTCCTGGTGAAACCGCCCGGTCTTTCCTATCGCCTTTGCCAACTCTGCGACAACCACTCCGATAAACTGTATCCGTTTGGGTTTCAATGCCTCCTGGCGTAGAAGTAAAGAGATGGCGTTGCAAAGTATTTGTAAACCATGAGGCATCCATGCTTTGCCTACTTTTTGGAAGTTATCTTTCCCCCCGGCCGGCATGATGAGGGTTATGTCAACATCTGACTCGAACATGAACTTCGTAGCTTCCAGGTACTGAGCTCGATGCCGCCAGAGATCGGGTAATTTAAAGGCCAACAGAACCCATGCAAACCAGAATGGTTGATTCCCCTGCGATGCAGTATCATTGTGCTCCTTGAGGAAGGAAGAGAGATCGACCCCAGCGTTGGAATCTGCGCCATGCTGTAGCAGGACGGAGAATACCCCAGTTTTGATAGCCTGGAAACAGAGGTCGGGCTCCTGTGCGTCGTGGGGCGCTCCGGCATGGAAGTTCCGTTCGCCGACTACAAGTTCACCGAAGAACTGTGCAATAAAAGAGACCCAAGGCGTCTGCGCTGGACCAGTATCCGCATTATCCAGGTCGCTTGAGATACCCCCATTCGGGTCATAACCGTGTTGAAGTAAGCTTCGAAGCACGTTCTCGCACCTGGGTTCTGCACTCGGTGTGAATCCAGAAACTATCCAGCCCCTAGTATCTGAAATAAACGATGTGAGTGTGAGCTCAAGTGGCGACTCTATGTATTTGTCGAGATAGTTGGAGTTCTGCGCCAGCTTCCTTGATATGTAACTTCCCAGGTCGCAAACGATGAGAAAATATCGGTAGAGTACCATGATGTGTGACTCTATTGTCTTAGTATCATACGAGGAAGAACATAGCTGCCCTGATTGGACCATTTTGACCAACGATAGTTCCAAGTTATCGAGGAGAAGCTCAAACGAGTCGCAAAGATTGTCGTTCCCGAAATTGATAGCCGACGAGTGGCGCAAGCTGCGGTCAAGTAAATTGCGTATGGTACCACTGCAACATCGAGTCGGATTGATGATTTCATTGTCACCGAACTGAGTTCGCTTTATCCACGACACGTGGGCCCGAAGGATGGATAGGGGCGGGTTAAAGTGCTCTACAGCACGCTTTTCGCGGAGGAAGGCCGTCATTTGTTCGGTGCGCAGAAAGTCCCGAACTGTTCGGTGGAGGAACTCTACGTATCCATGCCGCACCTCAAGAAGGCCTTTGGTCCAACCGTTCAGCCGCCACGGTGTTGGCTCATGGAAGTCTTGGGCCTCTTGTCGGTCCATTGCCTGCACCGGGGTACGAATTGCGTACTCCTCGTCGTCGTATTCGAGTTCGTGAAACGAATATATCTCCACCGAAAGAGGGCTCCTGGCGGCCAAGGAGATAAGGAGGCTGCCCAAGAGCTTTTGATAGTAGAAGGGCTCCACGGATGAGAGTATGTGATGGAAAAAGGTGTTGAGGTCGGTTGGAAGGCTCTCCAGCCGCTTCCACAGATCACCGAGGCTGTCGTAGTTGGAAAGTCCCTCTCTCAGCATCTGCGTAACCAGATACACCCAGAGAAAAACACCCTCTGCTCTCTCCACTATTTCGGCTGTGATCGATCTTCCTTGCCCCAGGTCACTGGCGACAGTACCCCACCTCGGATGTTCGACAAGACGGCCTGTGACATAGCTTTCCATGTCTTTCCTCGTGAGATCGTGAATAAAGAGCTTGCGGAGAGGATCCGCTCCAAAGCTCACTTGGAAAACATTCCATGGCCGGCTTGATACGCAGAGCTTGATGTCCTTGACGGCAGACAGGCTGACAAGTTCCCGTGCGAGGGCTATGGAATCTCCCTCATACTCGTCAACACCATCCACGAAAATGCAGAACTTGGCTGGGAGTTCACCCATGGTGCTGAGCCTATGCAACGCACCCTCCAAGTCGGCCATTGTCCATCGCCGCTCTTTTGCTCCAGGCACGGACGACTGCACGGTCTGCCAATGGCTAACGCAGACCTGGGGGATTAACTCTGGAGCTTGTCGCAGAATACCGTATAGTAGAGATCGGAGCAGTCCTTCTCGTGTTTTCTGAATGGCCGAGCCAGCGCTCCAGAAATAAAAGCCCGTTGTGACCACTCGCTTTGCCCCTGCCCAGTTCGAAAGGCACTGAGTTGTCAGTTGCGAGCTCTGGATAAACTTGACGAGTGTCGACTTTCCCGATCCTGGCTTGCCCGAAGTCCAGAAGATTCCGTCTCCTGTCTCGAGCCAAGAGCGAAAACCAGCATGGGTACTGGGTTCGCCAGCCAGAGGAGGCTTCAAAATCCACTGAAAGGTGTCTTGGTAAGCGGCTGGGATAGCCTCATGTCGATGGGGCCGTTGCTCGAAATCCAGGCCGGCAAGTATCGCTTCCTCAGCTGCAAACTTGCGTTTCGATAGCGAGAGGGCCGAGACTTTGTTCGTCAGTGTCTCAACTTCCTCTGGTCTTGGTGCTCGTCGCAGTGAGTAGCCATCTGGTTTCACAAGGTTGGCTCTGATAAGCGAAACTTCATCGGCTACGTTCTTCAGAGAGTTGAAGAGGTCTTCGGCCTGTTGGGATCTGGTATCCTTTTCCAACTTTTTGCAATTCCTAAATATCACAAAAGTTCTTGGTTAGGTATGTGAAAGACCAATACGGTACATCACGTAGGTAGTAGGGGGCGGAGATGTAAGGGAAAACGAACCTAGACATAGCTAACATGCCTATGACAATGATGTCCTGGCTTTCCTTGATGCGGCCCTTCAGGCGCTTGATGTCGGCGGCTTTTGTCACTTCTTTCAAGGCATCTGAGAAGCTACGCCATGCTTTCATCTTGCTCCTTCTGACGGTACGAAGACTGGCGGTAATCTCCAGCAGCTTCTCGCAGTCCTCCTTGCAAGCCTTGACGACTTCTCTAATCTCAACCTCGGGATTCGACGGACTAGTGGGGGCAGTCGAGCCGACAGATGTGCTCGGGTTATCCTGCTGGGTAAACTTCTCGATAAAATCCTGCAGCTTTGTGCAGATTCTTTCGAGATGTTCAGAGTCAGCTGAAATGCCAGATCGCGAGTCATAGATCTCCTTCGACTTGCTGAATAGTTCGAGGGCAAATTGCGAAAACTGGACCACGTTGCCTGCTAGGCCCAGCGCGCTTAATAGCTCCATCTCGTTGCGGGATAACTGCCTCGGTCTTCGGCAAAAAGGCCGACGCCGCAGAGGGACACGATTAGTGGTGAACTCTTTCGAGTCGTGTTACCGTGGCTAGCAAAGAGGGCTGCTCAGATTGTCGAACAAGCCGGTAGATGTGTTGAGTTGAGGAGGGAAACAGACTGATGACCTCGCAAGGCAGCAGCGTGGCGGGGTTTCGTTTCGGAGACGACACTCCAATCGTGTGTGGCCCGAAGACGCATCATCACCTGCGCGTCGCCTGCAAGGTTGATTTGGAGATGACTCTTCTTCGCCAGCTGGCACCAAGTGACATGAGAACAAACCTTGGCCATGGTATTTTTCTACATTCTAACCTGAATAGGTGTTATAATTCAAATGAATGCTTCCATGTTAAGTTTCTGAAGTTGAGGGCGTGTTGCAGCGATAAAAATACCGAGATGACATCAATGGGGTCTAAGCAATGTCTTCATTCAGATACCGGAGAGCCAGCCAAACGTCTCCCAAGCGCAGCTGCCGCCGACCATCGCTGCCTTCAAGTTGAACGCTAGACAGACTGCCGGTTCATAATTCCTTCAGCTTTGCCCCATCTTCTTCAAGAACCCAACAAACCGATAGATCCCAGCAAACTTCAGGAGAGTAGATAAATAACCGGCACGGGGAGCCTTGGCTTCTTTGTAGGCCATCTCTTCCGCCCAGGACAGTCAGGACTGTTGTCAAGACATCGAACCACCACATTAGGCCGTTATTTAGCATGGTTGCTGGCGTTTTGATGGCAGTGGATGAAGTGCTGTCAGTGCTGGCCTGGAAGTTCCGGCTGCTGACTTCCCCTGAGTTAGTATGTCGGTGGCTCCAGGCAATCGAGAGTACCAGCACAGCGTCTCTAGTCTCTATTTCCATTGTCTTCGACCGCCCTTGCAGCATGAGTCCCGTGTTCTTGACCATTCAGGTCCCGGCAGTTGGTGAACAAAGGTAGGCAAAGACAAAAAACAGTAGCCGCTCTTGTCGCGCAGCCATTATTCTTCCCGTAGCTCTTTTTCCCTACGGTGACTGGGCTTTAGCTTCCTGAACCAGCACTGAGAACTATTCCCATCGCGGGACTAGCAGCTCCACACTGTAGATCACAAGCGTCTTTGGGTTTTCCTAGCCATCCATCGAGAGGTCTCGAGCTTGGCCGACCACCAACTTTGGGGGCGGACGTGATGCTTGCAAACTTGCAAACAGCCACCGGCCCCCTCCTCTTACAAATCCAGCTCGTCTAAGGTACCAGATGAGCCTCTCGCATGACCGGAGCTACACTCCGATGTTCCGCTCGCGGCTCGGAAGCGGGACGGCCCAGAGAATCCTTAGCGCCGAACATCCAACAAACATGCAGCTGGATAGACGACCCGCGGCCCCGATATGCCATTGAGGGTCGAAAAGGTGGTTCGGTATCAGGAGCTGCATGGTGCTAACTCTCCACCCCCTCTGTCGCGGTTATCGAGGCCTCGTACAATACAACGGCCCTCCGCACGTAGCGCAATGTGCCGCAGGCGTCCAAGACCAATCTCTCCTCTCACCAACAACAGAACCAAGAACCCTTTCCACCGGAAGCAAGAAAAACCTTACATGATGATGGTCTCGCAGTATCATGCCATCGGCGACAAGCACAAGGTGATAAAGGAGCTACCGACCGCGCTCGTCGAGAAGTCCAACGTGCGCGTAGCGATAGCCCCACGCGTCAAAGACGCCCGCGTACTTGACCTCACCTGCGGCACCAACTTCTTCTCGCGTCTTTTGATCGATTGGGGCGCCGCTTCCGTTGTGGGCGTTGATCTGAGCCCTGCCATGGTCGTCGTCGCCGAGCGCGAAGCCAAGGCGCTGGACCCCGCTGTCGCAAGCCGAATGCGATATCACGCCGGCGACGCCGTGACACTGGGTCAGGTCGATCCCCAGGGGAAGGGATTTTATCATGCTATTGGCGCGTGGCTGCTAAATTACGCCGGCGACGAGGAAGAGCTCGCGGCCATGTTCGCGACCATCGCGGCGAACCTAAACGGACCGGATTCGGTGTTCGTCGGCATCGCCACGCCGCCTGCCGCGCGCGATGGCATGGATGCATTTGCGGTGAAGGTCAACGATCCCATTTCGCAGAAGAAGCTGAGCGAACTTCTGCGCGTGGCTCCGTCGTACTACGCTCGCAACGACCGCATGCCCGAGGGCGAGGGCGGGTGGCGCGTTGAGCTCACGTCGGTGGACAATCCGGACGTGTCATTTCGCAACTAACATCTCCCCATAGAGGTGTATGAGCGTGCTGCGAGGAAGGGCGGGATGCGTGGGGAGTTTGAATGGCGGACGGCGAAGCTGCATGACGACATTCCGGAGGAGGCAATCTGGGAGCTGGGCCAGGAATTCTGGGACGTGTATTTTGATGTTGGCCCGCATTTCGGTCTGCTGGTGGTCGCGAAGGGAAGCAGCGAAGATTCAGGGGCGCTGTGAGTGTTTGAGTTTCCAAGCAATTCCGTCTCAAGAAATGCTTGACCTGGGAGCGCGCTTGGTAGATGAGCACGGAACAGAAGGTAGCAGTCGAAATGGGTTGCCGCTATTGGCGCAGAACTCTGCTGGTCCTTCCTTGCCTCTTTGCCCCCTTCCCCGCTTCATGTTTTGCTGTTCGGCTACCTGCGACTTGCAACCTGCAACCACACAGCTGCTGCTTTGACGGCAACCCGACGTGACGAATGATCGCCGTCGACAAGAACACAAAATGCGGCTTATCAATATCCACACGATGAAGATGGGGGAGTTTTACGGCAGCCAAATACCGCAGTACCTCATCCTCTCGCACACGTGGGGCGCTTCCGAAATCTCATACCAAGACTTCCAGTGGCTCGACAATTACGACGAGGAAGTAGCTGCCGGAATTATCGACGAGCTTGCACCGAGGCAGCAGCACAGAGTGAGGGAAAAAGCCCGCGCGTTGCGCGAAAGGGAGGGGTTCAAGAAGGTCCTGGACTTCGCAGCTCTCGCCCGCGACCAGTCGTCTAAGCTCGGCAATGCAGCCGCCTATGACTCGGATTCGTCATCGGATTCGGGTGGTCGGAAACCGCCGAATTTCATTTGGGTTGACACCTGCTGTATCAACAAAGAGAGCAGTGCCGAGCTGTCTGAGGCGATCAACTCGATGTACATTTGGTACCGGGAGTGTTCCTCCTGTGTCGCCTATCTCAGCGATGTCGAGGGTGCCGACACAGCCACGGGGTCTCAATTTGCCAAGTCCCGCTGGTTCACCAGAGGTTGGACACTGCAGGAGCTGCTCGCACCCGCTCATGTTACTTTTTACAACAAACACTGGTTTCCCATCACCGACAAGGTCGAGACCTGTGAAGACATAAGCACCGTCACGAACATCAGCAGCAGAGTTGTGGCGGGCCTTGATAGAACCGTGCTCGCAAGTGTGGCCGAACGAATGTCATGGGCTGCCGGGAGGCAGACAACTAGGGTAGAGGACCAAGCCTATTGCTTGATGGGCCTCTTCAATGTCAACATGCCCCTGCTGTATGGAGAAGGGAAAGACGCCTTTCGCCGACTACAACAACATATCATCATGTCAGGTCCAGATCAGTCCATTTTCGCATGGGGCTTCGACCAACCTCCTTCCCCCCTTGCACTGGAAATACACACCGACATTCTGGCACGGAGCCCTAAAGCTTTCGCACACAGCGGCAGCATCAGCAGACTACCTGTCAACAAGCCTCAAGGTCCCCAGTTGTGGAGCAATCTGGTCACCAACTCGTCATTCCGCCAAACAAACGTCGGCCTGGAGATTACCTTGCTCCTGACCGACGTTCCCTTCGGTAACTCGGGGCTGGTCCGTACCTACGCCATCCTCCCTCTTGTAGGCCGGCACGACTTCCCCGTGTGCCTCCCTGTCCTTGATTTAGCGTGCCACGATTCCGAAAACCCCAACGATAGGCCTTGGCTTGTGCGTCCAATACATGAGAGCCCGGCGCTCCTCTTCCAATTTCCGACAGATAAATGGCCGTTCAAAGTGGTTCCAACACCCGTTATCCTCAAATTTCAGGACTGGTGGAGGTCAAAGGGAGCCAACATGTATGGGGTCGAATTCCAGGAGTGGTTTTGTTGTGATGTCGATATGTCTCTAGATCTTAACTATCTGGAGATGTGGTCCAGCTCGATGCTCCTCCACACTGCGAACCACGTCGGTGGTTGGCAGCGCCAGCTGAGACTGTGTGATCTCACGAGTTTTTCGCCGCAGCGGATCATCCAGTCTTTTTTCGAGTTCGAAAACTAACGGCAAAGCCTTCACCCAGAGATGATGTGGTGGTTATCATGCACCTCGGCCTCGGTCCTGGTATCGTCCGCTGGACACACGTGATCACTTGGGACTCGGTGCAGCGACACATTCCAAACGACGCGCCGTCGCTGGCTGCCTGGTTCTTGGCTTGTCCGGAGATGGCCACCACGCAGTTCTGGTCCGTCTTGCCGCCTTGGTGTGATTACGCCGAGCTACTGGTCCAACAGGATCAGCAGGGCGTGGATTGGAAAGGGGGAAGGATAGAAGGGATGAGAGCCCCGTCTGACGGAATGAACGTCAAGATCGGATGTCCGCCACGTTCGGGGCGGTCATCAAGATGTGATTAAATTGAGGTCGTCTATGTGTACTTGGGTAAGATACTTCAGCCCCTTCTTCACAGGGGCGTTCCTGGAGATTGAAGAAAATAACACATCTACCGTCGAGCCTGGTCGATCCGTGTCGGTACTCGGCTCACACTACGCCGCGCCGTTCCCAATTGTTTCCATTCTGAGGATGAACTGGCGCAGGATTAGAAGCCGAGCCACTAGGAAGAGCAGCATGTCGCTCATGTGGTAGTTTAATCATTTTCGGGTAAAATAACAAGACTGCTATAGCCTCCCGCCACGGCACTTCACCTCGACCCACGATCCAAACCGGCACCGCGGGTATTTAAAAGACAGCACCCGGAATACATGTCGGCTCCCCTCTTGGCTCCGCCAGCGGCTTTTCCGACAATCACCGAATAATGAAGCTATTGCCAACGGTGCTACTTACGCTGCTGTCGGCCCTGTCGGTCTCGGCCGCGCCGGTGCTGCCTCGACAAACGAGCGACACGAACTACCAGGGATACACGTTGGAGAACTGCAACGATATGTTTGCGGCGTGCAAAGGCCATTTGGTTCACCCGGGACATGTGCCGGGTGGAATGCCGCAGTGCCAGTTTGAGATGAGTGAGTTGGCTTCTCCCCCTGACGAAAGCAACAAGTGGTTTAGGCTGATACGAGTCACAGAGAAATGCACCGACACTGTCGCGAAGGCGGTGACCGTGCAGCCAAGAGAGGCCTCGGGGGCGACTTGCACGGACTGAGAAGAGGATCGAAGGGGAGAGCATCACCGTCAAGCTGTTGATGTTGCTTTCGGGTTTGTTTTGGATATGAACCCCCGACGCGATGCGCGCGTCGACTCTGCCTATCAACAGCCAAATACGCCAATGTAACACAAATCGGTATATCTCTTGGGGCTCCAGTTGCCCATGCTTGTCCCATAAACTCCGACGCTGGCTAGTACCGTCCGTTCCATGCGATGTTCCAAGCCAAAACTCCTTTTGTTGTTACAGTCAACCACAGTTACAGCCGCAGTCTCCGTCATGCCTCCGGTTCCCCCCTTGTCAGCTGCGTTGTCGAAGTCGCTGATGCCGCTACCGATGCTACCGTCAGTGCGGTCGAGCCCACCGTCGCCTGTTCTCTCCTCCCTTCGGATATCCCTATCATATCGATGTCCTCTGTTGACCTCCCTTCCTCCACCTCCCTCTCACTCACCATCATCCCCATCCCCCCCTCCATATCACTCGGCAAACTCCACCTCCTCCTCCCCCCTTCCTCCCACGACCTCTCCGCCTTGCTCCCCAACGCAACCGAACTAATCCGATTCAAATCCCTCATCGGAACCCCAAAAGTCGGCAGCCCCAGCCGTCTCAACACCCTCTCAATCGGCCCCTTCAGCAGCGGCGCACACGCCGCAATGATAATAATCCCCTCCTCCATACTGCACCAAAAAAACTCCGGCACCAGCGCCCACAGCTGATCCTTCCCCGCAAAGTCGTACGTCGCTAGATAATACACCTTTGGGATCCCGCACGCCGTCGCGACCAGGCAGGATCCCATGAGCACCATGACCAGACTCTTTTCGAGGGTCGAGCGCGAGAGCCGCCAGACCACGAAGAGCGGGATGATGCTGCATACGGCGTCGCTGAGCATGCACACCGACACGGAGGTGTACGAGAAGACGAGCACGGCGGTTCGGCTCATGCATTGCGAGTTGGTGCCGCTGTTGACGCTAGGGCGGGACTGGGACGCGATGGTGCTCTTGCATTGCACGAGCTGGACGATTTCGTAGGAGAGCATGAAGACGATTTGGAGGGTGATGGATCCCCAGAGGAGGAACTTCCACCGTCGGGAGGGGGTGATGCTGAGGAGGAGGGAGGCGATGGAGATGCGCGCGAAGCCGGAGACGAGCACGCCGGCCATCCAGGCGCCGAGGAGGTGGTTGGAGACGGTGATCAGGCCGGAGGGGGGGTTGGGGATTTGCGAGGTGTGTTTGCCGAAGCCGTGGTGGATTGCGGTGGTCGTGAAGGCGACGGAGAGGGACTTTGCGACCTGGGGAGAAGGGGTTAGGAGGAAAGAAGGAGAGTAGGGAGAAAGGGGGAGGGTACCATGGCCACGGTGATGGTGTAGTCGGCGGCTGTGAGGGCGTACTTGGGGTAGAGGCGCGTCCAGATGCGGGCGATGTAGACGAGGAGGGCCACGGCGAAGAGCGGGATCACGGTGGCCATCAACATCGGCCCGCGATCGTCGTCGTCGGAGGCATCATCCGCCATGCTGAGGGATCACGGACCGCCGGCAGTTGATCAGCACATCGAAGGCACAAGTCGTACGGCAGAGGCAGGTGGGATGCCGTGGAGGGGACTCGAGGAGGGACCTGCAGAGTCGCATGCGGGTGCCGCCCGCCTTATGAGCTGATTGTCGCTGGGGGAAATTGCGGTCCAGTGGGGGTTCAGCTTCCCCTAAAGACTGATGGTTGCTGTGGCGGCCGCCGCCCAACATGAAGACACAGTCAATGTGGAGTGGACTGGAAAGAAGCGAAACCGAGGAGACGGGACTGGTAGCCATGGGGAAAAGCTTGAAGATGCACGGTGGTCCTTTTGCTGTTGCGAACCGATTTGACGGCGGCCCCATTTCAAGGTGCATCCTGGAGACAAGCTTGGGGAGATCGGGGAGGGACCAAAGTGGCTGTCTTCCTCTGTCTGGCAAGGCTTGCCAGGGGCGGGTGCAAGCGAGCTCCCAGCGTCGGCTTGCATCTCCCAACCGGGGATGCGTTCCGCGACAGGGGTTGTGGTAGCGTCCCGGTGTGATGGGCGCTGGTGGCGTCCCCTGTCCAGTCGGTGGGGGCAAGCCTGTGGTTTGTCTGTGGGGTACTGATCGTGTGAAATGTCTCGGGGACGTGTCTCGGGGAAGCTGGACGGTTTCCAACTCATCGTGACATCGACTGAGCTCTGAGGGATTGGAAAAACTCGAAATTTGAACGAGTATCGGTGAGGATCACGACCCAAGTATTCGGATGCGAGCCATCTCGCGGCTGGGCATTGGCTGGGAGCACGGCCTGAAAAGTGCGCCTAGGCCGATTTGGTGATGTGAGCCCGTGCATGACCAGTCTGCAACGCCTCCATCAGCCAACAATAGGACTCGGTAGCGTCTGTCGCACCAACCTCGGTCCGACCACCGTCCCGGGGTACCACCAACCAGCCGCCCTCCACGTCATTGCCCCCGACGGCTGGATGCGATGGTACGATGCGCCAACACCGGTGAGGGCCACGGTGTGTGTTCGCTTCCAGTCGGCGTTTGGAGCTCTAAAAGGGGCGAGGGCGCCGAGAACAAGTCAGCCAAGCAGTCACCCCGGCCACCATAACCACCCTCTCCCCTTCAAATCCAACGCGACCACCCGGTAATGTGGTTCTCGCTCTGCCTAGGAACTCGACAGGGGGTTGACGGTCGAGGGCGGGGGGATGGTGGGGAAGGTTTTATAAAGCGCGCGACAGGCACTTACATCAAGTTGTTAAAGGTAACTAAGGTAAGCAAGTACCTGTGCTGCCCAATTGACTCCCGACCTGATGTCTCCAAGTGGTCTTCCCTCAGCGTCAGACACAGCCGCGCAACCAGCTACAACGATGCTGAATCATTTTGACCTCCGTCGAACTGGAGTTGCACACGGATGTGACCGTCCTCGCTGACAGAACACACCGCTCTGTCCCGTCTGTCCCGTCCCTGTCGTATTTAAGTACAAGCACCGTTCTTGCACTGGACACTCTGGCCAGCTTTCGTGGGACAATCGCTCATCATGATCCACACCGCATCTGTCGGTATTATTATCAGTCTGGGGTGGGAGAAACATCAAGGGGAGATGGGACCCTCTAAGCCGACAGCGTGAAAACTCACATCCTGGAACACCGGTATCCGAAGGGATCCAACGGCATGTGAGCTGTGACCGAGTCAGTATAAGATCACTTTAGAATAGGCGGGTACAAAGTAAGGTAGGTACTGACCAAAACACCGCTATTGCATTCGCATATCCGTTGGCCAATCTCGCTGCAAAAATGGAACGTTTTAGCGCATTCGCCCAGAGCTTGAGACGATAGCATCGCGCCGACGAGGAGGGAGGCTACTGATAGCTTCATAATGTTGACGAGAATGTGGTATTTTGCATGGTACTGGTTGTTACGCTGGAATGAGAGGGAGGGAGTGGTCGATGGAATGGAATGGGTTGGATCTTACGGATCCGTATAGGTAAACAAATGGAGGGGAGCTTGGGCATTCCGAACTTCTTTATATACAAACAACTTTGCTTGGAATCTCTGAGCCGCAAGCCCTTTGTGGATCCCCGGCTCACCAAGAACTGATGCGTGCCGGCTTACAGCAACTCCTCTCAATCGCTCATCGCACGCAGTAAGGAAAGGGGCATCTCATTGGCCCCCGAACGCTGTCACGACCAGATGCCATGTGCTTCACTGCATTAGCCTGCTTTGTGGGTTTGAATCCTTTGAATCCATCACGTAGACTCCTGGCCGTGTTTTGACGGCTGATCCACCTCAACTTCTGACTTCACGCTACTTTGATAACCTCGCTACCCGGCTAAAGGAATGGATCATCGCGTGTTAGTCACGACTTGGCGGTTCTTCTTAGCAGAGAACCCACCACACCGGACCATACCTTGCAAACTAACACCTTCCAAGGCAGAGAAGTCGTGGTTAGCGGCGGGAAGGAGCAGATAGGGCCGCCATTGGACAGATCTGGGATGGGCAACCTTGGAAGGAAAGAAGCAACAGCAGGGACGACGCTAGAAATACACGTTAGATGGGAGATGAAGGGGGGAGTAGTCCTCTGAGCTCTCAGCTTTCATCAGATAACCGCAGAACGGCCACGCTATCCCCCACCCTCACCCAGGTCTTTCCCTGCCCAATCGATGAACCAGTGCGCCTTCAACCAAAGTGGACAATGCTATTCTATTATTAGATGCCGTTCTTCTTTGCAGAGGCCCTGCCAGAGACGCTCTACACCAATACGCCAGCTTGACTCGGATCACCATTTGCCAGCAATAGGACTCGGTAGAGGGGCGAGGGTGGGTGAAGTTGGAGTCGAGTTGGTTTTCTGTCCTCAGCTGCCGCCTTGGGCTCCTCGTCCGTTTCTTCTAGGCAGGCTACCCCTTTTCGCCTCTTTCGTTTCATTCCCTTTTTCTCCCCGTCTTGCTTCCCCTAGGAAGCTCATGCGTCGAATGTGGGGGACATAACGACCGTCTCATGCGGCAGCTCGATTGGCCCGCGTAACCCCGCCTGTCAGCTACGGCGGGACCCCCGCATCGTGCCTCCCCTCACGAGCTTCGACGCCCCTACTTGAACCTAAGGTATCTACCTAAGGTAATAAGGTACATACCCCTGGTACTCTCCAGATTGCACCATGCAGCCACGGATCCGTCGTCCCGATTCCCATCAGTGCGAAAGATGCCGTAAGCTGATCGCATGGCTCCTGAAGCCGGGTGTTGGAGTTGACGACCCGGCCGAAGTCGTCGACGTTAAAGGCATGTTTCGTTTCGGCACCGTCCGCAACCTCCGTGGATCGAGCTGTTCGCTCGAGCTTCTCTTCCCCCAGCTCTACGACCGGTATCTAGCCGACGCGCAGCTCGGAGATGAGCACGTGCAGTGCGCCCTGGCCGCCTCCCCGGACGATCTCTTTGGCGAACGCGCCCCGACAGGGCTTGGAGGCCTTCGTCGTTCTTGGGCCGTCGAGGTGGTGTTCCGATCCACATCCAGCGCCAGTGCTGGCAAAAGAATGGAATTGGCTGCGTTGCGGGTGCGTCTTGTTGCCGACAGTGTGGCTGTGGACAACCTCGGGACAGACACTCTGCTCAATCTCGGCCGCGAGATAGATCCCCGCTCCTACGACAACTGGGTGCTCAGCGGTTTAAGCGCGTGTCTCCATCAACACGGCTCCCGCTGCCGCGTTGGTACGGGCGGTATCAGCGAGCGGCTTCCGCCTCCCCCCACACCCCAAGGACCTCTACGCGGCCTGAGGTTGATCGACGTCTCTGCGAACAATGTTGTCGATGCACCCGAGGCATGCGAGTACATCGCTTTGTCGTACGTCTGGGGACACACCAACTCACTGTTGTTGCTCAAAAATACCCGCGACGATCTTTACGCCCCGGGGGGACTCGCGAGGTTCAACATCCCCCAAACCATCGCCGACGCAATCGAGGTCGTGAGGCAGCTTGGGCAGCAATACCTGTGGGTTGACGCCCTGTGCATCCAGCAGGATGACGCGGCCGATAAGGCACTCCAGATTCTGCGTATGGACAGCGTGTACTGCCGCGCGATCGCCACCATCGTGGCCGCCAATGGCGACCATGCCGACTCTGGACTGTGCGGAATGAGCCCTCGCTGCCCCAGGCGTCCGCAGATCGTGTCCGAGGCGCAAGGATTTCGCTTCGCCGCCGCGTCTCCACCCCTCTCCGACCTTTTGGGCCGGGGCATTTCCCGAAAGACCATCTCACCCTGGGGAACTCGAGCATGGACTTACCAGGAATACAGGCTATCACGGCGCCTGCTGATCTTTAGCCAAGACAACGTCATCTGGAAGTGCGGGCGGAGCGAGCTGCACGAGGATTGGGTCGGCGAGATGAGAAGCGACAGAACAGAAGTCCCTGTCGAAGACAAGGGAAACAGATCGACAATAGAACAAGTATCTGCCCACGCTGGTGGGCTGCGTGACTACCCACAGCTCGTCAGCCAGTATGGCGCCCGGCACATGACGTACGAATCGGACGGCCTTAATGCCATCTCTAGCATCCTGTCTGCCTACGGGTCCGCGATACGGGACGGCATGGTCTGCGGGATACCGGTTTCGACCCTGATGGAACAGGGTCTCATGTGGTTCCCATCCTGGGCCTCGCCTCGGTTCCGTCGCCGTCAAAACACGACACTTGGCCCACCTTTCCCATCATGGTCCTGGGTCGGCTGGGTCGGCCCGGTGTGGCACGGCGAATTTTGGGAAAGACCGTCAGAGGTGAAAGCGGGAGCCAGAGTTATCGATTCCTGGGTGCTTGAACATACCTCTGGGTCGCTGGAAAGCACCGCATTGCATTTCCCCGCTGCCCCCAGTCCTATGTCCCGCCAGCAGGGTTACGAGGGGTGTTTGAACGAGGATCTTAAGGCGATACAAACTGGGACGCTCTGCTTCGAGACAGAGGTATCCCGCTTCTCTGTGGACACCAAGCCGTGGGCCCAGTTCGGGGGGTCTCAGGATACCGAATGTGCCTGGACCGGTCTATATAAGGTGTTTTCGGGGCATCTTTGGGTCGGGACAGTCCATCTCGTTCATGAAACTCGGAATGAGCTTGCAGAGGGCTCAGAAGGCGATGGTCTTCATACGTTTATTGCCGTTTCCCAGTCGGTTGATGCGGATGACGACGTTTGGGAGATCGAAGAGAACATATTCGATGCTGATGCAGACCCGGATTGGGTGAAGCCATACGATGTAGCGCTCGAAGGAGACGATGGCGGTCATGTCTTCAATACTCTTTTGGTAAGTGGTGGCCAGCCAGATTACAGCCGTCAGGGGCTGGCCCAGGTTCACAGAGCGAGTTGGATGAGAAGTGCACTTGGGAAAGAGAGGGTACGTCTTGCTTAGGAGCTGGGTTTGAGTGGAAATCAATGCATAATCTGCCAAACGGATGCCCCTATTCAAAGGCATGGCAGAAAGAGAGGCAGAAGCAGCGGGACAGGCGGCAACGCCCAGCTACGAAATGAAAGAACGTCCCTTCACCAGACCCTCGATCGGCACCCCCTGCGTTTGTCTTGTCCAACTATCGGTCCGCCACACATACGCCATCCAATCCTCAGCCCGCTCCAGCATGGAATCAACAGCATCCTTCCGAAGCCAAAACCTCGCCGCTTCAATCTCAAAGTCATACGCCCAGGCCGACACCACGTGAATGGCCTTGTTCCGCTTGTTCGCCGCCGCAACCGACGCATCTCCGCCCTCTTCATCCAACAGTAGCTTATACAGATTCACTGGAGGCTTGCCAAACTTCATATCCCAGAACACAATCATGAACCGCAAGGGGGCCATATCCTCACCGGGGATGAAACGGTCAATCCGCAGGCTGTACTCACGGACCTCGTTCGGGGAGATCAAGGCGTTCTTGGGCGCGGCAAAGCCAAAGCCCAGCAGCGGGCGCCAGAGGCTGACGAGCGTAGTAAGCTCAATCGCCCACGGGGCGACGCTAATTTGCCGTGATGGATAGACCTTGTGAATGTCTGTGCTGCTAAGAACAACCGCCTTCGGCGCGCGGGCTGTAGCCGTGATTCTCCCAGCGCAAAGGCTACTCAGGATACCCGCCAGCCAGTGAGCGGGGTATCCTACTTCATGGACCTTCTCAATCAGCCGCAGAAAGATGGACAAGTTGAACGGCGAGTGGACCCGAGCCATCGGGTTCTCGTTTGGCCGGGGATACGGCAAGCAGAGCTTCAAGAACCATCCGTAAAGCCAGGTTTCGAGCTGGGGACGTGTCATGAGCTTGTCCCACGGCATCTTCACGGCGGGTTGCCACTGCCATTTCATGTAGTCATTGCCGCCACCACCGAACGGAAACATTGAGCGGCGGGGGCATTTGAGGTGAAAGTGATCTGCAATCCGCTGCTCCGATGGCATGAGGGTGTATTCTGCAAGCAATTGGTTGTTCGACGGAAAGCTGCCGCAGTTAAGAAGGATGTTGAACTGTACGTCGGAAAGCTCGGCGTCTTTCAGCAGGGGTCGAGCAAAGATCATTAGGTTCATCGGTCCGCCAACGTAGTCACTAGGTGGCCATTGTTAGAGGGAAATTGCATGTTGAAAGGTCAGGTTCAACAATTCGGCACTTACGGGATATTGCTCAGATGGATCCGGTCGAATTTTGTGGGAAAGGTCTGAAGACGATCATCGTAACAGTGGTAGTTCAACTTCTCCATAACATCGGCAACTTCGCCAGAGATGAGCTCGACAGTCATGACGGGGGAGAGCTCCTGAATTGCGTCGGCAAGCTGACAGAAGAAGTAGCAGAACCGCTCAATGACGCTTGCTCTCTTGTGGGAGAGCATAGAGAGGCCCGCAAGCTTGTCCGTGACATGTTCAACTTCTTGGATCGCATCAATCGCCAAGCAGGAAAATATTTCCTCCTCACGGGCCGTTGGAGGAGCCTTTGGATCACCGAACATCGACATCCACTCCATATCCAGCAGGGTGACATTCATCTTCCAGTGCTTCGATAAGTATTCGTCCAGGGATGTGACCGCGGAGGGGGCTCCAGACTTGACGGAATCTAAGAATTTGCGGAGCTCAGGCTCGTCGCCACTCACGAAGTCCTTCGGGGGCTCTAAAATGGCTAGCTTGTCGATGAAAATCTTGTCGTCTTCACAGCCCCTGGGGACCCTGTCAGGCATGTTTCCGAAACGCATTCGTTGTTTCATCATATTTTCCTCATTCCGTATGCTCTCGAAGATGCGTCTCGCCGTCTTTTGATCGTGCGCGTTGACGGCGGGCCCCTTCCACTGTTTGAGATACCGGATAATGGAGGCACGGGATTGCTCCGGGATGAATACCCACGGAAGAGCTCGCTCACCCCTCTCCAGCAGGCCGATCAACCTGGCAAGAGAGGTTTGTATCATGTCGTGGACAACAGGCGGGTAGAAATTTCCAATATAGATGTACGCCATTGCTTGGGCTATCGATTTCTCGGTCCCTTGGGTCTCATCATGTCTTGCTAAGTTGTACTGATCGACGAGATCAAACATGATAAGGATCTTTGCTAGAGCTGGGGCCTTCAAATCAAGCGCTGTTAGATGGAGAGAACGGACTCGGGCCTTAGTCGCGGAGAGCTGCTCGAGAACTTCCTTCTGGGTAGTAGTCGCGGCAGCAAGCATGGTGGCATACATGTTGCGCGCGTCACCAATCCCGCAATAAAGAAATGCTAAGTCTCTGTCTCCAGACGAGGCCACGAAGTCTTTCAGGAACTTGCCTTTCAGCAGGGGTTCCGCCTCATCGTGGCCCACGGGATAGTATTCCTGGACTTCCTGGCTTTTGTGATGTCAGTCCTGGTTGCAAATGACGAGAGCCTGGGCGCAATTCGTTTCAATGTGTTTACTCACAGACTGGGCCGGTATCTTGGCAGAGTACCGACAATGTTCTTCCTCAGGGTCACCTTATTGAGCTGTTGGGGTTCAGAGTCCAACATGAGGCGGACATCAGCCAGCAACACTTCCCGATCCTTGCCCTCCGTCATTCTTTCGGCCGCTGACAGCGCTTCATGTGCGTTGTTGGCGTGTAGATACGATTTGGAGAGCCGCGAAAGAAGACGGTCTTTCCGATCCGGGGCAGAATCTTTGGAGAGGGATAAGGCCTTCACAGCAAGTGCGGCCGCCTCTTCGTACTGCCCCATCTCAAACTTGACGGCCGAGAGGTTCGATATCGGGGCTGGGTCTTCGGGCGTCAAAGATTGCGCAACATTGTATTCGATCTCGGCTGTCGTGAACCGTGGTGCCATCAACCGTTTGGTTAGCGCAGTTTCCGCTGGAGGGCAAGGGGCGAGTGGGATTACCTTCTCGGAGATTACCCTGTTTGTACAGGGTATTTCCGCGCTCCCGCGCCTTGGACGCTTTCGCCTGGTTCTCGTCGCTGCCGGCCATTATCGATGTTGCGTGTTGTTCGTCGGGCAAAAGAGGGTGAAGCGGGGAAGGAACCAACCCCTGCTCGGTTTTAGCAGATGGGCTTTCAGCAAGGCCAATGGATAGCATGGGAATTTCCCCACCTCGCTTGTGCAAAGTTGAGTGTTCAAAGTTGCAACTGGGTCACATCACTGTTATGTAGGGCGCTTTTCAGCCACTGTGTGCCAAGGCCTCACATTGGCCCAGCAGCTGAAGCTGTTCGTGACGTGGGGTAGCTCGCGGATGATAGTCTGCAATGCCCGCAGAAGATATGCCAGTGCGCGATGACCAGATTCTCGAAGAGGGACATGTCATATAGGGAAAGAGTAGCGAGGTAGATACCAACAATGGCCGACTCTGCAAAAAATGCATCCTAAGCTTCAACTGTCCTCAAAACACAAGCGAAACACCCACAAAAACGGCAACTGCGGCAAGTGTCCCTGAGGCTAGGCTTTCCCGAATCCGACGTCCACTGCTCGTTCCTGCAGATCCAGGCACAAAGCTCCCGGGAGTAGCGTCCTTGGCTCTCAGACACGACAGCTTTGCCGCGGTATCCGGCACCAAAACAGGGTTCTCAAATCCATCACTCGTGTTTGTTGCTTTCTTCGAGGGCCCGAACAAGATCAGCACCGGCCAAGCTAGACTGCCCGCTTGGTCATATCCCGTCAGATTCCCGCGCGCGTGGGGGATCCCGCCGTGCTGGATCAAGTCGTACTTTCCGCTCGGCCACTTGCTGACCTCGGTCGAATTAAAATCTATCAGGGCATTACAAGTTAGCGCTGTTGTTCACTAGGCTCAAATGGGGACCTCCCAACACAACTTACGCCTACTCACACAACCCCACCCTGACTTGAGAATATTGACCTCGTCCGCGCTGCACCCTGAGCTCCCGAGCTTCTCCAAATCCGGACAACCACACATCGAGTATGTATTCTCTCTTTTATACTGCTGCACCGCTCCCGCCTCCACGGCGCGCCGGCACTGCTCGCCCAGGACACTCGAACAGGTCCCGTCGTCGGTTCGAAGTTTCGCCGGGAATCCGCTCGAGGTAGTGTTGATGCTCCAGTTGATAATACAGATGCCCCACGTCTCGTCTATGGGAATCAAAGTGCCGTTCAGCTCAACGGGGGCTTCGGCAACCACTTTGACGCCTGTGAAGGTCTTGTTCTTGATGTCTTTGTCGTCTGAGATGAGGTTGCTACCAGCCTCCGACAAGGGGATGTCTGCAGCGACAGATATCGTCCACCCCCATCCGGGCATGGCCGGGCCTCCGACACGGTAGTGCAGCGTAGTGTATGGGGCTTCAATAGGGTATCTGCTTGTTGCGTTTGGCGTTTTCATGAACTCGTCGAATTTCGCCGAGGCCATGTCATAGGGCCCTAATTTACTCCCCGCACCCATTATTGTCTCGGTGGCAAGTGCTGAGGGGATGGCGAGGAGCAAGAAGCTCAGGATGGATAGAGTGGGCTTTGAGGAGGACATGGTGGGCGATTTTTCGAGCGTAAAATTGTCAGACTCGGGGAAAAGAGCCGAACAAGATCACGACGCAGTAAAGAACTGAAATCAATGTGTTCCTGTGGTGCTCCTTTTCTCTCCAGTGAGGAACCTATCTGCCTAGACGTCATTGTGCAACGAAGGAAGAGGCACAGAGACCGGGTGCATACGGGCTTAGATGAATCAAGACGGCGGAGTTGTATTTTAATATACTTTAAAGGCCTTGTGGAACCCTACCTCCTTTGTTGCTCGATAATAGCCGACAAACTGATTCGGTGTCAACCAAGGCCAAAACCGCAGGCGGCACAGTGCGAAATGGGCAGTGCAGAGGAATACCCCCTTTTGGTTCTTGGCTCCCTGTCAACAACCAATAGAGGTCAAAACTGTGCCGTTTTTCGGGCAACGACTTCCAGCTCCTGGATCCTGAGCCGAATGATTGGTGATTCTGAAGGGATGTGACTACAAACCATGGAATTGGATCTGTAGGGGGCACAGTGCCCAATCTGCTTCCTTCAGAACATCAAACGAACCCAGCTACAGCGTATAATTGGGCAAGCTCTCCCCGTTTATGTGCTGGGAGGCAACTGGCGCCCTCTCGACAATCCATTGACCCGTACAACGACATCTCACCACCAGCAGTCTCCAAGATTTTATCACGCATCATCCAAAACGATGGCTCGGTTCAGCCCTCTTTCCTTTGTATTCGCTCTTATCTTCTCCTTTGTGGATGCAGACGGCATCATTGCCCCGCCCAAGCCGGCCCTCCAGCCCAGATCGGAGCCCTGAAGGTCAAGCGCAGCTGTGACCAGGGCTCATGGAAAGCCGACCCAGGGAAGACCGAATACACACGACCCACCGATGGCGTCCTGATCATGTCGCCGACACTAGTGGGGGATATGGAATTTGAGGTCACCAAACCAAGGTCGCAGTCGTGGAAGTCAAACATAAGTCTTGCCTTCACGGACGCCGTGTCGCTGGGCGTTGGGTTTGAGATAAACGAGACGTTCAAGGATCCTTCGTCATACAAATATCCCGTTACGGATGGCCAGAGCGGAGAATTAGGGTTTACCCCGTTCCTACTGTGCACGACAGGTGAGTAGACAAGCACATTCCAAGCAGTGCGCTGCCGGTGGGTTCCTCTGCTAATCATGTTGCTTCCAGGGACCGGAATGTGTGGTGGCAATGAGGTTAAGGGCGAAATATGCACCCCTGACAAAGTCAGGGTGGGTGAAACAATACATTTGAATGGTGTCTGGGGTCTCGTCACTCATTCGTAATGGCAGGATGTGTTTTTCGACTCTTCTCATAATTATGGCCTTCTTGGCGCGGGTTATTTGATGCAACGACTATTTCCTCCGTGTGATCTTCAACTTTCGTCTTTTGATCGGGCGGATTGCAGGTTGCGGGGCAAGCGCCAAGTCTAGATTGATACTAAATTGAAAGGTTGAGCTCATTTCACCCAAGAGTCAAAAATTGCCATTACGCAACTGGGAATAATCCCATTGACAACGCATCTTAGCTCTGCTAGTTTTCCTGCCCACTTGAGCATTGACAAAGAAGCTCCCCATTGTCCAATGAGCCGGCCGATTCTCTGATTCGTCACCCAAACGGCGGTGGAGTTCTTGGGCACGTCAAGCCAAGCCATTCCTTGAGTCTCCAAACGCCCCGCCAACCCAACGACACACGTGGCTATCGAAACCACCGCTGTTATGGTGGGCCACCCTGTCCGTCGAGGCCACGTCAAAAATAGCACGCAACTCTGGCCGGTATCGACTCGCCACCAAAGCAAGTGATGTTTCGTCGCTCTGGGTTGCGGCCCAAGTTTGAGATTCTGCCGCGCGCACGCGCCGGTTTTCTCGTGCGCTCTTGGGCGCGAACATCGATGGTGCCCGAGATGCATGCTCAACGGCGTGAGCCGCTGCAACGCACATGTTTGGTGCCATCTGGCCCCCTGCTCTGTCTGTCAGCTCGTCTGCGCAGCCAAGTCATCCACAGCTCACCTCCGGATGGGGCTCGCACGCTTGCTGGCCCACTTGATTCGGCGACAACAGACCATGCACAAGAAACAACCCAACAATCCTGTTGCTCAATCCGCACTTTTCGGTCCTCAAAAAGATGCAGCTCGTCCTCGTTCCCCGACATTTCTCCATTCTCCATTCAAGTTGTTTTAGACATTTCCAACCGGTAGCTATCGCTCTGCATCTTGTTAGCGCAGACACCGCAAACCAACACATACCACCATCATGGCATCCGATCAGCAAGTCGAAGACGTCTACGTCGCCGTAGTTGGTGTGGCGGGCGCAGGCAAGGACTCCCTTATCTCGAGTTTCCTCGGGGACAACCACCTCCAGCACAATGAAGCCGCCCACAGTGTGGACGATGCCTGTAAGTCACGCAGGCGACACCATCTCCATTCCATGTCCCACAACCCCCCGCTAACACCCTTCCAGCAACCACCTCAGACCAAGATATCACCTTCCTCTACAACGACACCCAGCGCGTCCATCTCGTCGATATCCCAGGCTTCACATCCGACAACGACGCCACCGAGCAACAGCAACAAACCCTAAACCGCATCAACTCCCTCGTCGCCGACGGCAAGACCTTCAGCGGTATCGTCTTCCTCCACTCCATCTCCGACTCCGAAACCGCCGGCCTCGCTCTCCAAAACATGGAGCTCCTCCGCTCCCTTTGCGGCTCCGACGACTCTCAAGCCCAAACCCTAACCGTCCTCGCCACATCGATGTGGTCGCGCGTGACACCCGAGCTCGGCGCCGAGCGAGAGCGCGCTCTTGTCGAATCGGACGAGTTCGTGGGGCAACTGATCAACCAAGAGGGAGGGAAAGTCTTCCGGTATGAGGACACGCGCGAGTCCGCGATGGACATTCTGTCGTATCTGCTATCGCGACAAGCAGTTGCCGCGTCGAAGCCGATCGAAAGCGGGGTCGACAAGGCGTGCCAGACTGGCGAGGAGCTAGTCGGCGAGTGGGATCGGGAGATCGCGCGTGCGAGAGAGAAGCACATGGCTAGGCTGGCGGAGATGTATGCGCTCATGGAGGAGGCGACACGGGAGCATGATAGCAATGTGAGGGGGATTGTAAAGGTTGAGGTTGAGTCGCTCCAGAAGAGAATTCGGGAGGGCGAGGAGGAGAGAGACCAGTTGAAGAAGAGGATCGAGGAGGTAACGGCGCAGAAGGACGGCGAGGTCAAGGCGCTGCAGGAGGAAATTAGCCAGGAGAAGAGACGCCATGCGGAGGAGACAGAGAAGCTGGTGGAGGCTGCAAGGAAGGAGAGGGAGCAGCTTTCGAAGGCTGCGCAGGAGGAGCTGGCGAGGAGAGAGGAGGAGCGCGTCAGGCAGGGCGAGGAGCGGGTGGCTGCTGTCAGAGCTGAGATGATGCAAGATTCAGAGAACCGCGTGAAGGGGTTGCTGGAGGAAATGACGCACGAAGCAGACGAAAGAGTCAAGGCCGTGCGGGCGGAGTTGACTCACGAGGCCGATGACCGTCTGAATGCGCTGCGCCGCGAGATGGAGAAGATGAAGCTGGAGTTTGAGCGCGAGCGGGAGCAGAATATGAAGGTGGTGCGCGCAGAGATGTCGCGGCTGGTCGAGCGCGAGAAGGAGGCGCGCGAGAGGGCGCAGCGCGTGGAGGTGGTGAGGAAGAACGAAGAGTACCGGCAGCCCCTCCAAGCTTGGGCCGTTGCGCGACTGTGGGGTGTTGGGCAGACCCGATCGAGGTAAGCAACGCACCTCCCCGCTGTGTCCACCCCGGAAACCGGTTGATGTGGGGAAAGCATTCTTGCCGCCGTCTGCCTCTGCTTGCCTGTCAGACGCTGGGCAAACAAGACAGCCTCCATATCCCGGTAGGGCAGGCTGTCTCTGGCGTCGCGCTTGAGTCAGCCGATGACCAAGATTTGGAACTCATTTTTGTTTTTAGTACCTGGTAGCTACCACATAGCCACATAGCCTTTCGGCTTCGAACCCTTTCTTTTGTTGGTGGGTCATCTTTTCGTTTGGGGGAATGGGTCAGGGTTTTGGGCAAGGTTGGATTTCAGGAGCATCGTAGGTAGCATCTAGCGTGGTGTTTGCTTGGGTTAGCATTGCTTGCTTATTTATAGCAAAAAGAATTCATCAGCTTGTCTTAAGTGCGTCAACATTATTCGTGACATGAAGAGCTGAGCGACCCAGAGGAAGGCAACCCTCCAAGACCCGTCTCGACTTGAACATGCATGGCTTAGATGTCGGTCGCCCCCGCTGGGGGAAGGAGCGAAACGAAAAGATGCTCGATCTCTGCCTTTCGTTCCTCGAGGCTTGAACGAAAACTCCTGCCGCATCGCACTCAGTTGCTCACATGACGTGCACTGTATAGATACAAACTAGAGTTCTCTTCTCGCCATCATTAATGGAGGAATGTTGTCAAATGGTGCTTTAGTTAAGCTTCGACCACTGGAGAAGGGTTTCGGAGCGAGGAACAACGCTCCTGAGAGGTCTAGAAACCCCACTTTGTCCCACATCAATGTCGCGCCCTCGATTCGAACAGGAGCTTCACGCTACATGTCTAAGCACCGCGTGGGACGCACACCGCATCAGTTGGCGGGACTTCGAGTACTATTGTACGATCCAGTCACCGCAGAAAAGAGGCGCCCGCGACGTTGCAGGTCATGAGCGAAACGACAGGCGAGATGGCCCAGAAGGCTCAAGGTCTCAGAGCGCCATTGACGGAGTTTGGCGATTACGTTCTCAACTCTGCTGCAGGCAGCTACCCGTGTCTTGGAGCGCGGACAACAACACCATCTCGCTCAGCGATATCGACGTCGACCAGAGAACCACGTCGCCAGTGGAGACTGTGGATCGTTACCTCACGTCGTTCGTTGTGGACGGTAACAGTACAGTCTTCGCCGCGGTGAGACGGTCATACCGTATGTTCGAGGCCATGGAGCAACGAATCCGCGAAGCAACCCCCAACAAGAGGCAGAACACCTCAAAACGAGAGTTTCCAGGCCCAGAATGGATTGGAATGGAAGGTGCGCTACTCCGAGTTTATCAGCCGCAAGGAATTCACACACAGGATTTGGAGCCAGGGGCCATCGTTTGGATTTACATTTGCTTCGAGAAAAAGTAAATCGGTTGGGAAGCAAATCGCGGCGCGCGCACTGTGCGAAATGCTTATTTTGTGGAAGCCCCACAGACCAGTTGCCATGACACCACAACGAGAGTCTCGGTGGTTCAGGGGCTGGACAGCGCAGCAGTCATGACGGATTTGAAGCTGAACAACTGCCCCGAGTCATCATGGCAACGGAGCTCCTCAAGGGTCTTGCAACGGCTCGAGGTATTGTTGAGCCACTTTCATCATGGGCGGTGACCTACTATCTACCAGTGTCCCCCCACAAATCATCTCCGTACAGCGCCCTTTGGATGTTCTGGCAGTATGGTATCTCCGAACAGTCGGAATCAGAAGTTGAGACCCGGATGTCCCTTCGGCCTACGGGTTCAGAAAGAACGTAAACCTCAAATGCATCTTATCCAAGGACGCCACAGAATCCGATTGGTCCGTTCGAGTCGACCTTGTGTACCAGTCACCGTAGGTATCTAGCCAGAATCTAGTGGCGTCTAAGTACCTTGGTACCTAGGTAACCGGGTTCTGCTTGGGGGAATCTTTCGACCGTGAAGACCGTTGCGGGTGGAGCCGAAGAACTCTGATTTTTTGTCGAAGAGTTCCCACAGAAAGGACGTGTTGGGTGTGAGGACGCAGAACTTTAACCGACATACCTGCTAGGTATAAATCCGCATCGATCGACGTCCAGCGCCGTTTTAGAACTCAGACCTTTGCACCTCACATCCAAGCACACAACTCTCCAAATCAATCGGAGCGACAAAATCAAAAGTCTTGAACACCACCATATCACTTCACTCCCATCATATCAAAATATCCGACATGGCTCCCATCCCTCTTTCTGGTAGGTGCACCCCAAACCAGCCCCCTGACGACTCGTTTGCATCTATTTTCCAACGAATCATTCGCGCTTCAATCTTTCCTTTCCTTCGCGATGTCTTCCATGCTTTTCCCCCATGGCTCGCTTGTCTCCGGGCGGCTCGTCTGTGTTTTCACCTTGCGCTTTCTTTCCATGGCATGCTCGTCTCCTGATAGCTGGCCTATCCTTCAATCGCTTGTTTACTTTCTGATGTTTCGCTTTCTTTGCGATGGCTTGATTTTCCCTCGGAGACCCACTTACCTCTTGAATTCTTGCTCGTCTTGTGGGGGCTCGCGCATCCCTCCGCTCCTTTCCTGCCTCAAGTTCACTGCCTTCTAATCTTCTGTCACTGTGCTAATTCGTTTCCCTGTCACAGCCGTTGGCCCACGCATCTGCGTGAAGTTGTCAGAGATGCGGGCGATCCTGCGCCTGCACTACCCCATCAAAGCCGCCCGGGTGACCATCGAGCATATCATGAACCGCGGCATCGGCCGCCTCGTCGACGCTTTCAGTAAGTTTCCCAAACAAGTCTTTCGTTTTCCCTTTTCCAAACCTTGCAATAGTCTCATGCTAACCACTTGCACAGCTGAACACAGCGACCTCGCCACCATCGACAGTCACGAGCTGTCAGCATTCTCCGTCCGGGCCGCCGAGTTCGCCCGCCGCCTCAATCTCGCGCACGGCGAGATTGAGGAAGACATCGAGCACCGCTCCGCAGCTTACAAGTTTGACGGCCGGCGCAGAATCCTCGACATGTTCTACCTCGAACATGCGCACGAAGAAGACGACCCCACCGGCGAGGAGGAAGTCAACGCGGCCTTGACACTGAAGGAGATCACGGCCAAGATTGTCGACAACATAATTGTCGATCTATGCTTGGAGTTGAGGAACATCGACTGGCTTGCGAAGTCGACGGCGGAGTGGTACCCCCACTACGACGATTTGGAGTATGTCTGGAGGAGTTTGGATGATGCGTTGCTTGCCATGTCATGCGGCATCACGGCGTGGGAGCAGGAGAGCGGTGTGGTGTTGGAGAATGTGGTGGACCTGGCGGCGCTGTGAAGGGGCGTTCGTCATGATGGTGGAGGATTAGGAGCATCGCGTCGGTGTCACGGTTTGGGATGGGTTTGGCTTTGGATACCCGTGGTTTATGTTTGAAATGCGTCATGGTGCTTGTTTTCTCGCTTCATCATACCGTCGTCTTTCCTTGGTGTCTCACATGAGGCAACCACGATTCATTTCCCCCTTATTTAGGATTGACCTTCTCAACCTTGCCGCTCTTGATGTCAAAGACAAAACCCTGCGTGCCCTGCTTCAGCCCCTCCCTGATCAAAGGATGCGCAGCAACCCATTCCAAGTCCCCTTTCACGCTCTCCACAATGCTATTATCACGCAGACACAGTCAGCAACCTCAAACACCAACGCACCCGTTTCTCACGCTCAGGGGAGAAACTCACTCAGCATTAGCCCCAAACACAGTAGCATCAATCTCGGGCCAGTACGACTCATCCACCCTCGACTTGATATTCGAGCGGACCTGCTCCTCAGAGAAATGAGTCGTACCACAGTCGGTATGATGCACGATGGCCAGCTCCTCGAGGGAAAAGAGCGTGTCGATGATGTTGATGTCGCGCAGCGCATGGCGGACGTTGCCTCCGGCGTTGCGGTAGACGACGACCTCGTTGTCCTGGATGTTGAAGAACTTCTCGGGGATGCAGCGAGGGTCGACGCAGGTGACTGTGAGGTTGTTAGTTTCTTGTGTTGGGGGTGTTGGAAGGGGCAGGCACATACTGATCATGGTCTTCGGGACGGGGGTGCCGCCCGGGCCAAAGTCGCCGATGGATGGGAGAGGGGTGTGCGTCGTGGATGTCGCCTTGTTCCGCTGCAAGAGGTCTGCAATCTTTGCTGCCATGGTGTTGACGGTGAAGAGGTGATGTTGTGGAGTAGGGGTTAGAATGTTGGATTTGTCTGCTTCGTGGAGAGGTGCGGCTGTTTCTAGTCCAGGAAGACGTGTTGGAGGAGACTGTTTTTATATCCCGTCTCATTGAAGCCTCAAACTCGGCCGGTGGTCGTTGGATGCAACATGCTGACACACCCGTATCATGCATTACACATGGCAAAGGAATAACAACACCTACGGCGGATGGCTCGGCAGTCAAAACGCTGGACGATTACTCTACGGATTATTCAGCTGGGCGGCCCCCAACATTCAATTCCGAATTCGGACTCTCCTCGGCCATCGGAATGAGAGCAACCCAAACGATTTGGAGCTTGACGATTCTGGGGGTCATGCAGAATATGGAGATGGGGGCAAAAGAATGCTCGAATTTTAACCAAATACATCACTGATGATGCCGGGATTTGGTACACGATCTTCTGCTGTTGCTTTCGGATATATTGATATTTCTCCTTGCTCTCAGCTTTCTCACAGCTGCTCAGTGCGCCCTTCAGCTTGAGCGGGATTTCGTTGGCCAGTTCGGATCTTTAGCGAGTGGTTCTCTCGCTGTCATTAGTGTCGATTGACGTCCTCGCCGCCGAGTTCCACACGCTAGTGGCAGCATCAATGACAGATCTAACGCCTTCTGCACCACCCCATGATCAACTTCATTGGTGCGGTGATTTTGCCAGACCGATCCATCTCGGGGGCTCCACGACCTTCTGCCTTTTTCTGAAACTCCAAGACGTGCGCCCTTCCGGCTGTATCTATTGCGTGCGAGTTGTAATTTTTAGCCTTCAATTGTCGTCCATCTCGATACTTAGTTAATCTCCGAAAGACCTTCCCCACGTCAGAGATGTGCTTCCCAACGTCCACGGCTGTGTGGCAAACCTTCCCGTCGGCCAAAATGTTCCTACTTTGCCTGCATGGTGTGGCGAGTCCGTGCGAAGAAGGCTGGGAGCGACGACACTGCGCCCTTCTTCAGTGTCGACGAGGCAACTCTCTTCTCAACTTTGACCATCTTGGGATCTCCGCATCTGGTAAGGCCGGGAAATCGCGGTTCTCGAAAGCTTGAGGAACGTCATCGGTAAAACGTTCCCCCTAGGCTGGACTGCTGTTGATGGAGCTGAAATGCGACACTGCGCAACGTCGGAATGCTATCCGCCCAGGAAAATGGTGTGCGCGGTTCTCAGTATAGTACGCGCTTAGGGCTGGCTGCCACGGTCGTCTCTTTTCAGCTCAAACACGACGGTCTGCGCTGCGTCCACGGGTTGTTACTGGAAACTCGGCCACCGGCATTGTTTTAGAAGTTGCTTTGTGCGGCAGGTGTGGAGCGTGCGGTACTCAAAGTCGCCAATGCCAAAGAGAAGGCAGTCAAAGACAAGGTAGTTGCCAAGAGAGCGGATTGTATAATATATTCCCCAGCGAAAATGTCTCGGTGAACGTTCGGGTCTTACCAGGATCTTGCTTTGTTTGTTTCGCGGTTGTTCTTCAATGGCAGCGGAAGTCGGGCCCACCCAGCTCTGGGACCGCAAACGCGACCTCAGATATGCCCTCCTTCGTACCTTCTAAGTTTGTTCGCATTATGAGCGTTCTCGCTCACAAAACCTTCCGCACTCTCATCAGCGATGTGAACCTTCGAAGGTACCTTACCTATGGAGGTCACCACGAAACCTAGCGAAAGGATACACTCGTACTAAGCAACGATGGATGTCATTGGTGTGTTGACCTCACCTCACCCACAGCTGTCAACTGTCCCAGACTGAGCTGACAGTCGCTCGTCAACCTAGAATATGGGATGAAAACCGCAACGGACACAGAAAGCGGAATGTGATATTTAACATCTGAGCAGCGCGCATCTTTGAAAAGGTGGCCGTATCCGATCGTAGGGAGGCCAACAGGGTCGTCATCTGTATCTGCATCAGTTTCTTTCCTCTGGGGCCATTGCGCTTTCTCGTTGCTAAGTTCATACAGATGTCTGGTTCCCATCCTTCAAACTCCTTGATCAAGTCGAGTGAAGCCTGGTTGACCTGTGGTCCGATACATACCGCGCTCACAAAAATACGGCGTATGCCCAGAAGGGCGAGAAGAAGAAAAGAGGACAAAATTTGATACATTTGAGATGAAATGGCATCAAGATGATGGAATCACAGCATTGGTGAGCAATGCGCACCTGTCGACACATCTTATGCTTCGAAGGAAAAAGGAACACACATGTTGTGTCACATAATACGATGTCATACGCAGGGCTTCTGGCTCTGGTTTCGGTAACATCCGGGTTGATAGATGCCCTATGCCGCAGCAGCCGTGCCGCAGCACAAATAAAGTGCTGAGCTCGGTACGTGATGCCACTCGTCAGGGGCACCTCAGCCGAACACCAGCTGTGAGCACTGTCCTTCTGATGCGACCTCGGCTCATTTGTCTTATTGCTGCGCATCGCACAAGGCATTGCCTTGGTCGCTGTGTTGGGTCAACTTGACGGTCCTGATTGTTGTCGTTTTTCAGGGGTACGGCCGCAATTGAGACAAAGCAAGATGCACTAACATTTGAAACAAGCTCCGATTCCTTGCAGTTGAATTCAGCTGTCTCCGACGGACCGTGTCCCATGGCTTCTAGAACACTCAAAGAAGGATGACGTCGAGAGAGCGAGTCGTTGCGGCTAGACCGTTGAAGCGTAGCGCCCAACGCCGAACGCCACTAACAGTCTTTAGGTGCTGACCGTCAACAATCCTGTCATGGTACGAGCCAGTTTTGATTCAGCCACAAGAGAACCGGTCGTGTTTAGGGCTAAACGGTGTAGGCGGCGGGCCGGTAGATCGTTGGTCGGGTTTAGGGCTGAGGCATTTTGATGCTGGAAAAAGGCCGAATCAGGCTCGAGGCAATATTTCTGAATGGAGGGGTGCTCCAGTCAATCTGTGACCTCGAACTGGCCAATGCAGGGGCTTTCGGTGCGAAGAAGAAAGGGGAAGTCAAGATGACTCGGTAAGTGGTGCTTCGACCGAGGAACGCATGCCCCTGACGGTGGGAAGGATGGAGGAGCAGACGAATCCAAAATCCGGGTGTCTGTTCGACGTCGTGGAAATTTCAATGTCGATGACAGCTCAATGAAAAAGAAGTTATATTCCCTCGTCCTCGAGAAAGCTCTGTTCTCCAACAACCCACCAGCCTTCTCCCAGAACCACCACAAACAACCAAAATGTGCTCCCTCCGCCGCCTCCTCATCCTCATCGCCGCCGGCATCCCCGCCGTGCCAGCCCTCACCCTTCCAAGAGACGCCCTCGCCCCCCGGTCCGACGAAATCAACATGCCATCCATCCAGCCGCCTTTCTCCGAAGAAGTCCAAGACAAACACTTCCGCGCCGTCCTCCCCTACCAGCGCTGGCGTCTCAAAGACTGGGGCCCCGCCTGGATCCCCAAGAATTGTCTGGAGGAGGCCCAAAATAACCAGTTCTCCCCCTCCGACTTCACCGTCCGTGACGTTTGGTTTGAAGATTGCTCTGCCCCGTGGACAATCTGTCGCCACAAGGACTCCAAGGAGCAATGGGACTTGATCATCAATGTATTTTCCCCTTCCCCTCGCCCTCCCTCTCTCCCTCTCTCCCTCCCTAAACCTACCCCCTCCTCCCATTACTAACAGCCACCGACAAAGACCCTCTCCCAAGTCCCCGTCGGCATGCGCTCCTACGTCTCCAACCTAATCCTCTTCCCGGGCCCCGCCCCCGGCGTCGCCCTCGCCGCCGCCTACACGCGCGGCTCAACCCTAGTATTCACCCCCTCCTACTTCAAGCTGGGCGTGCTCTTCCACGAATTCGTGCACATCCTCGACACCACCGCCCTCCGCTCGACGATCGCACTGCACGGCTACGCGCGCGACAAGCCGTTCTCCAATACCGCGCTGTGGACAAGGGCGCTGGCCAATGATAGTGCGTTGCCGACCCCGTATGCGAGGAGTACCCTGCAGGAAGACTTTGCGGATTCGGGACGGTGGGCGATGAGTGATATGATTAGTCAGGGGGGGCTAGGGGAGTTTAGTGCCGGGTGGGACGGGTGTAGGAGTCAGATTCGGGCGTTTGAGAAGTGGCTTGGGGAGGTGATTTTCCCGAAGGGAGGGAGATGCGTGGGGAAGATGCCGGGAAGTGAAGCCGTGTTGTTGCCGTATGGGAATGGGAAGGGGGAAGCGGGCGGGAAACCGGCGGCGACCCTGGAGGGGACGCCGCATGTGGAGAAGATTGTGCTGCCGGAGTGGGCGGAGAGTATGCTCTTTGTGTATCGAGGGCCGGCGCTAGGGGACTGGTGAAGGAGGTTTTTGTTTTGGGACTGGCGCTTGGTTTGTTGTCTACTTGGCAGGGGTAAGAGTGAGGAGTCACGATTTGGTGGTCTAGAGTCAGGCGTTCAACTGTGTCATAATTATTAGTCTATAGTGGGATATCCGAAGAGCCATCTGCGTGGCTACGCGTTGCTCTCGCTTGAAATCGACCTCTCGCCATGACTCCCTTCCTGTTCGTGACTTATTTACTGCCCCTTGTCGACCACCAACTTTTTCCATATGACGAGGGCAACCGCGATGATGATAAGAATGACGAGGACGACCCAGAACAACCTCCACTTGTTCTTGCGGCGGCTGAGGGCCTTCTTCTGCGCGTCGCTGAGCTCCACGTTCCCCTTGGAGAGGTCCTCATTCGCTTGATATGTCTGCTCCTCGATGCGCGCCATGACGACGCCGTCTTGGACAACCAGCGTATCCAAGTCCTGGAAGAGACGCGCAAGCTCGGCAAGCGACTGCTCGACCTTCAGCATCTCGTTCTGGCGCGCCTTCACGGCTCCCATCACCATTGATGCTTGTCCTGTCCTGGCGCTGTTCGTGCGGAGCTAAAGCCAACACCATCAGCAAACGGTCTCATCTAGCGCGAGAGGGAAGGGACCTACCGCTGTCTGGAAAATGCCATCCTCGCCCAGATTCCTGTCGGCTGCGCTCTGGGCTTCCTCCTCGGTCGCGTCGGGATTGACAATGCGATATTGCCGAGCGATCTGGTCGCGACAGAGCGAGTCATATCGTTGTTGCTCCTGCAGGAGATTCCGCACTTCCTTCTTGAAATCGGCCGTCAAGCTCTCGACCTGGCCCTTCTTGCGACGGAATGCGCTGTTGCCAAGGCCCGAGTCGGGCGTGCTCTCGGCGTCGAGCTTGAGGGTCTGGATTTGGTTGCGGATTGTCGCATTCTTCTGCTGCGCGAGGGCGACAACCTGGTCGAGCTGCTGCTGGGCTTGGCTGTTTATGCTGGTGCTACTCAGAGCGCGCTGGTGCAGGTTTGCGATGTGCTGGATGTCGGCGGCGAGATTGCGGATCTCAATTCTTGTGCTGTCCACGCGGGCGAGGAAGTCGCTGAGCTCGAGTGCGGGGTGTGCGCCCTGGCCGTGCGACTGCATCTCGTACTCCTCCGTGGGGTATTGCGCTTGTTGGTACGACATTCTGGAAATATGTGTTCTTGCGTTTTGTTCCTTGGTTCGTGTTTCTGTGATGCCTGGGGACGAGAGCTGCCTGGAAATCAAGGGAAGCTTGGGACACGCGGATGTGGAACTTATAACAAGCATCGTACCTGCCGGGGCTTGCGCGTCGGCGGGAATTCCAATCCGACCGCTTGGCCATTCGGGCATCGCAATTGGGTGTTTCACCAGATTTATCGCATCGCCTGGTGGCGCAGCCAGAATCAGATGCAAGGTGCCGCCTGCGCCGTTGCAGGCTCATCCAAGCACCGCAGCTCAAAAAAACGAACTGCTGTGCATCCTTCCCGTCTACCAGCGTTGAGGTCGGGGGTCTTTTGCCGAGAAAAGACATGGAATTGGGTCTGCATCCAAGAAGTCCGTTGCTCAACCCCGCCTCTCATCGCGTCGATCATGCTTGTTGGCAGAATTGGGACAACTCCGAACAGCACGCTCAATGTCCCGTCGCTCCTTGCAGACTTGGTCCACAGCTCCATCGCAGCAGAAGACGACAACTTTGTCCCGTGGCTCCCAACTCTCGCGAACCAATGCAGTGCGCCAAGGACCCAACAAGCTACGAATCGCAAGCGGAAGGATCTGGCGCGAAGGATCACAGCCCCGCTGCAGGCAACGCCCATGTGTGCAAAGTAACGACGTAATGTCAGCCTGTAATTAATTGGCTGTCGTAAGCCGCATGATCAACAGCGTCAAATGTTGACCTTTGAACCATTGTGATTGTCTTGCCCAATCATGGAAATACATGAGCTTCACCACGCGTGCCATTTTCATCAAGAATGTCTCACTGCACGATAGTTGCATACGCACCACCCAAGGCTGGCATATTTCACATCCCGTATCGCATTCTGAAAACGCCTTACTGCATTCCTCAGACTCGGACATCTACTCCGATATTGTACAGATCTCTCACGATTCAAACAAGGCCTTACTGGTCTTCGGACCTATACGCCAAGAACCTGGAAGTCACCCAAATAAACCTGCAGAACAAAGCACACGTCAATGTGATGTGAGACATTTCCAAGACAATAGCTACCTTCCCTATGAATCTGGCGAGAACTCTAGCAGTTAGCATTTCTTGGAGGGCCTCGAATTCCCTTGTCCGAGTGCCCCCCTTATACCTCCCAAACATTACTCCAACTGTCCTCAGCCAACATCTTTGCCCTGCCGCATACCTCCAACACTTTTATCACCCAGTCGCCCGTCGATACAAGGTAGGCATAGTTAAAAAATATCCCGAATATCCTCCTCAGTGTGGCCCACCTCCGAGAAGTCCCAATCGAACTTGAAGTTCTGTTTCTTTTCCTTCGTCTCCAGATCAACCAGATCGGGAAAGACAAGATACGAGGTTGCGAGGAGGTAGGAGCCTCGATCCAGGGACGCGCAGTATTCCATCTTCAACTGTTGGACGGGTGATTCTTTTCGAATTCGGACGATGAGGTCGACCCATTCATGGTGGTGGACAAGCGAAACCCACGTGAGCTCCATCAACTCCAACGTGCCCTTGTGAGCTAGAAGGAAATTCCACAATGAATTGCTGGTACAGCCGAGGTCGCCAAGCGAAAGTGATCGCAGACGTGGGAGTCGCAGCTTCTGCAATAGGTGCATGAAGCAAGCGTCATCCACGACTCTGAGATCTGGGGCCAATCCCTCTAGACTTGAGTCATGACATTTCTCAAGGAGCGTCATTCGACGGGCAACCCGGAGGACTTCGAGGTTGGTGAAGAGGTCCAGAAACCTAGACACATCGGCAACCCATCTCTCCATGGGTCGAGTCAGGGTATTCTTTTGTACTTCTAAAGTGATTTCGCGTACCGAAATGGAATGCATCAGTGCTGGTGTCATGGGAGGTAAACTTGCAATGAAAGGCATGGGTGCCATCGCATCAGTTTGGCGGTTGTAAAGAAGAAGCTCAAATTTGTCAAGGGAGACACCGCTATCAGCGAGAATGGAGATAATGGTACAGATGGCGCGAGCGAAAAAATAGTTGTCTCGATCGTGAACGCTAGGCCTGAAGGCACGTAAGGCATTGCGTTTAATCTGGTTGTCGACGACAGCCGACCCCCACGGGAAGTCCATCTTTTCTCCCAAGGTGATTGAGACTTTCTTGAGATTCAGAAGTGCTCTCACCGCTTCAGCAAGATATCTTGCGGTGAGACCGCAGTCCATCATGAATGTATGGTCGAGTTCTTCGCGGGTGTAGGCGTCCCTTGCGCTAGATTGAGTGGCCGCGTCAAGTCCAATATTCATGAAAAAATTGTACTGGTTCTTACTGAGGTGCTGCAGTCCAATTTTGAGGGTCTGCACCATGGGGCTGAAGATAGGATGCAGCGAAATGTCTCGCAACGCGGTCAAGCTGTGTCGGTTCAGCATGACATAGCGCTGACGGAACCATTCGGTCTCGGAGAGTGCTGTCGTGGCGACTCTGGATAGAGCTCTTGAAGTGAGCTGGAGCTGAAGGAGGGCGCGGCACACCTCGCGGCCGCCTTGAACTCCGGGGCCAACGAGCTCTTGGTGATTTCTAGCAGCGCGGGCAATCATGACCAGGAGCTTATCGGGAAGATTTTGAATAAGAGCTATCGTAAACCGGCTCGATTCTTGCTAAGGCAGCGATAGTGGAGGTTAGCGTAAATGACAGTGCTGCTGCCTAGCACATTCAATGTTAGGCAGGAGCGCGCGAACGCAAGCTGGTCGTAAGGAGCACCAAGTCGGACAAGAATTTTCGATGTTTCAGATTCAAGTGTTACCAGCAAGGAAAATCTGCTGGGGAAAAGAGAAGGTTGGGTAATTTACAGCTCGAGAAAAAGGGAGTGCTCCGAGCCGAGAGGGTTCGAATTTCTCAAGCTCAAACTCAATGGCTGTTTTTCAGAACCCAAAAAAGAGTAACTCTGAAGGCACGCAGCACATTATCTCCAGCAGCCCCACTTCACACAGAAGAGAAATTACTAGCGGCGGGACCTGCTCTAGTCAGGGTTGGCGGTAAAGTCGATAGCGGCTCTGGTATCTAGATTCTGGTAGGACTCGGGAGGGCTGTCATCCACGCACACGGGCAGGACTCGGAATCTTCTAGTCCTACACGCGAAAACTGGAAGTCATCCATTTCGTCCGCTGGATCGTCTCTTCCGACTTCCACTGAACATCCTAACAGCATCGCCATATCCGTAGCTCTAGCTCAAATACATCATACGGCTGGCATATTATACCTTTCGCGTGGCACAAAGAGGCAGAACAATCGGCTCCCATCGGGCACAAAACCCAGCCCCACAAAATGTTGCAGTCGGTTTGCGACAATGCTAAAATGATTGTGAAATTAAGTAGCTTGGTTCTACAACGCCATGCACAACGCTGCGGGCTATCCAGAACAAGGAGCTAAGTTGACACCTAGCCACGAACAAAAGATCACTCGACTGACAAGTCCCAGCCACTCCGACGTCTTTCCCTCTTCCCGACCTCCAATGCGCGTCTCCTCCAGCCAATCTACTACTCCACACCACTCTACATCTCAAGACCGGGCATCTTCGAAACCCCTGCAAAGTGTCAGTCAGCAACCGTCGCAACTTTAAAGGGCGGGGAAAAAAACTCACAGCCGTCAATATTCTCCTTCACCAGCGTGTTGACCGTGCACTTATTCGCCACGCTCATATCCTGCTTCTTGATGGACCCGCAGCCATCATAGAAACACTCGCTCTTGTCCATCGCTCTCTGCAGCGAATCGCCCTTCCACCCAAACAAGTAATCGGCATGGGTGCCAAACCCAGACTTCTCCTTGTTGTCAAAGCTCCACACAAACGGCTGCTTGTCCTTGCCGGGCGTCCACAGGTTGTTGAACTTGGTCGTGTCCCACACAGTCTCGTACGTCACCTGCGGCATGCGCACGGGGTGCGAGGCCGGGCACGCCGGGGCATTGGTGAAGCCGTCGCGCGTGATGGTGTTGTACATGTGCGACTGGTGGTCGGGCGAGTCGAGGTTCTTGCCGTCCCAGCACGCGGGGAAGTGGTGGATGGCGAAGATTCCAGCGGCGCACGCCTTGGTGGGGAAATCGGCCATCTCAGGGCCGCGGTTGATGAGGGTCGTGAGGCAGTTGTAGCGCAGGCCGACGTGCTTTTGGGCCTGGGCGAGGGAGTCGGTGGTGGGGCTGCCGACGGTCATGCGGAAGCCCTGGGGGTGTTAGTGATGGGAAAGAGAGAGGGGATTAGAGGGAGCTTACCGGCTGGAAGGCCTTGATCTTCTGGTTCTTGAGGTTGTCGGTGGAGAAGTCGTGCTGGGTGTAGTAGATGGTCATGCCGCCGGTGGTGCCACGGGCGAGGGCGGCGTTGTTGACGACGGGCACGCGGTGGTACGAACCGTTGGTCGGGTGCTTGAAGTACATGACGGCGGTCCAGTAGTTGGAGAAGTCCTCGGCCATCTCGCACGTGGTGCAGGTGCCGCGCTCACCGACATCGCCCTCCATGGTGGCGTTGAAGGCATTGCCGCCGACGATGTGGTGCAGATGGGCGGTGCCGACCTTGCCGGGCTCGACGACGGGGTCGAGTCTCTGGATGGTCAGCGACGAGCAGCCGAAGCGGAGGCCTGCCTGGACAGGGGCGACGAGCGCCAGCGCGGTGAGCGTGAACGACTTCATCTCTGCGGGATCTTGTCAACAGTGGATGTGCGGAAGCAAGCGAGCAAACAGAACCAGGAAACGCCGGACACTGACGGCCCCTGACGCGGGGACCCTTAAGTACTGCCCCCCGGAGGAGTCCTCTATCGGAGCTTGGCCACACGCACCCCATGTATAGGAGGCGGTTTCTATATGCCGGTCTAGAAGGTTGATTTCGAACTTCATGTTCTCGAAATTCTATTACCCCGATACTCAACAGCATAGTAGTACTGTTGGGCGTGGCCGAATCAGGGCCGTCCGCATTACCCGGTGACATGGAAAATTAATTACTGCACGGATTAGGCGCCTCGGTTGACACCCCACCGGCCGGCAAATATGCCCTCGGAGCAGTGGGCGCTCCGGCCTTGGCAAACAGCCTTGATTGCTTCCAGAAGGGCATTGGCGCGCGTACATCCGGAGTATGGGGAAGACAAACAAGCTCGGGGTGGAGGCCTATGGGGGCGGACTGATACACGCTACACACCATCCTAGTGATGTCGGCACTTGCCGCAGGCGTTTCTATTACAGGGAGTGGGTGTTCTGGATGGCTACCCGTCGCGCTCGGCTTCGATGACCGGCAGCCACCTGACTGGGGCGGTTGATTCGGAGTGTCCCGACAAATGTTGACAGCGGAGATTTTGTCGAGCTGTCAAGGCGAATGACACCCACCCAATATTAGAATTTCGCCGAGTTGTCCAAGCACGGACCCCTGGACTTGCCAAAGTCATGAACCTGAAGGGGCCTCGGGCTCTCGATATGGCGCTGCGTCAGAGTCTGATCACATTCGATATTCGAGTACTATCCGTGGTGGCTCTGCTTCATCTCAGCTGCCCTGAAATACGCCAGAGCTGCTCAAGCGTGCCCGGCAGTGATCTCCTCCGCAAACCGCTCCAACAGACCCTCTACCTCCTCCTTCTTCTCCAGCATCGCCCAATGTCCCGCATCCACCTTCTCGACTCTCAGCCCGTCACCCGCCACGGCCTTGGTCATGTGAACCTGCATTGGCTCTATAATGGCAAAGTCCTTTGTCGGAATTACCAGCAACGTCGGCACTTCCACCCTCTTCTCCTCCGCCGTGAGATTCACGTCTTCCTGCGCAGGATCAAAGTTCGCCGCTGCCTTGTACCAGTTCAGCGGACCCGTGTAACCTCCTTGCGCGAGGATCTTATTCTGGGTCTCAAACTCCTCGCTAGAGAGCCAGGGTGCGATGGGGAGGACCTCTCCGGACGAAAGGAAGTTTGCGAGGCCGCCTTCAGCGCCGAGGTGGGTTTTCCAGGCCTCGGAGTCGGCGGTGTAGAGGAGGGACGAGAAAGCCTTGGAGTTCGACTCAATGACGGAGGCGCCGGTGGGGGAGACGAAGACGCGGAGATAGCCCGAGGTGCAGTAGCCTAGGAGCTTGGTTGAGGTGGCGATCATGAAGTCTGGTGAGACATGGGGTCAGTTGATGCGTGGGGGGGAGAGGGGGAGTGAGGGGGAGTACCAGGATCAAAGCGCTGTGTGACGAGACTGAAGCCGACGGCGATGAAGACGAGTCCGCTAAAAAGGTCTTTGTGGCGGACGTAGACGTGCGAGAGTAGAGGAGAGCCCCTGTGGCGTGTAAGCTGAGGTAAGAATGATGGCTGGGCGAGACACTCACAAGTCGTGGCCGACGCCAATGACTTTGTCAATGCCAATGATCTCGGCGACAAGCTCGTAAACTTGTGGAGCCATGTGATGCATCTGGTAGGGCTCTTGGGCCTCCGGTCGGTCGGTATCGCCGTACCCGAGCAAGTCAGGGGCGATGACACCATAGCCGGCCTTGGGAAGCAGCTCAACTTGGTGATGCCAGATGTAGCTCGAGCTCGGGGCGCCATGGAGCAGCAAGAAGGTTGGTTTTGATGGAGCCGCTGGGACGTGGATGTATCCGTAGGTCGTGCCATCACTGAGCGTGGCCTTCTTCGCCAGATGAGGAAACGCGAGAGACGCCATAGTGGAGGCAACAACGTTGAGGAGAGATACGAAGTGAGCACTGCGAGATTGTCAAGTTCAAGACGATCAGGAGGGATTTTATATTGCAAAGGTGAGTTCCCGATGGAGCAAGAAGTCTCAATGCGAATGAAGCATTGGTTTCGGGAGGGTAGTTGAGGTTGCCAATTCGCACGTCAGATGGTACGAAGTTGGTGCCAAGCAATGGATTAGGATCGGTCCGCGTCTCGTTGGAGTATAGTGTGACTCTGGACCCCGACGCGCCCTGTGCGTGACGAGACGGGGTTCACCTGCAGAATCGCCCGCGGCCCGGAGTCCGAGACGGCGGCCCCTGTCAGTCCAAAAGAGCCTATGACAACATCAGGTCTTGAACCTCAGCAAATGGAGTAGGGTTGTCGTTATAATTCTAATATAAGCTAGTACCTCAGCCTATCGGTTATGGCAAAATGTTGGTGAAAATCTATCTCTATTTGTTTTGTCTTGTCGATTTGGTCTTTGCGTTTCGCCATCATTCGTCATTAGAAGCTCGATTCCTCTCAACTCGTGCACGCTCTTACGTCGTATCTCGTCGTCAAAGTGCCTCCTGTTACTCCGTTCTTCAACCCCTCCCCTTAGAGCCGGTGTATTCAGACATTTATCGCCAAAGTTACCATCCAGAGCGATCTTGATGTCCCATGTACCCCCCTGGCATCCCCTGATTCTGCCAGGTTGGGCCGATCGGACCCGGGCCTTGATTCATCGGCGACATCATATTAGAGGGATGTGCTCTCCCAGCGCCGGTATCAGGCGGCCTCCCATTCATATAGGCAGGAAAGCCCATACCAGGTTGCGCCGGCGAGGTGACAGGCGGGCCACCTCCTGGCAGGTACGGCGGCGGCATGAGCCCCGGGTTATTCGGCCGCGGTGTTTGTGTAGGAGTCATAGAGTCGCTGGCCGGCGTCCCCATCTCGTCCGAACCCCCGAGGAAGCTTCCACCAAACTCGTCGTCAACAGGACTGATGAGGCCCATGTTCGTGACAGGACCCAGCCCGCTCCCAGGATGATGGACAGGCGGCCCCCCTGTCTCAATCGACCGCGCCTTTTGTGAGATCTTGGCCTCGCGTCGCCATCGATTGGTGTACGATCGGGCATTGGATTGGATGGTTCGAAGGCCGGTGGACATGCACTGTCAACAACGCCATTAGCCACAGCTCTCGAGATGGCACGCACAAGCACCAAAAGCGATGAAAGAAAAAGGACGGTGAGAAAAATACCTGAGCCTCCACAACTGGCCACTTCTCGCCCACCCGCGCGGCAAGCCCCGACCAGATCTGCTTCCGCATGCCCATGTACTCCTTCGCAATCCGCTCAAACTTGCGTGCGTCGTAGTCGTACACGCCCCTCCGTTCCATCAACCGCTCGTAGCGCTTGCGACACGCATTCGCCGTCTTGGTCGGGAAATACGTCCGCTGCAAGTCGGCCCAGTGCTGGCCGCGCGAGCGCGCCGCGACCAGAGCGCGGTCGTCATCGGCGGTCCAGGTGCCGTAGTTGTAGGCAGACTGCGGGTACTCGCGGACTGCGGGTGCTAACGGCGATGCTGTTGGGTTGGTTGGGTCGAAGTCGACGGGGCCTGAGTCGAGGTCTTCGTCGCCGTCGGCATCGAGTTCGAGTTCCTCGGAGGTATCGTCAGTCGGGGCGTTGTTTATGTTATTGTTGTTGTTGGCAGGTGCCAGCATGGGCATCGTTGGGGCGGCCGTGGTCGGGGTCGGGTCCGGGGTCGCGCCATATGCGGCCAGGGGCGTAAGATCTGGTTGGGTTACGTACTGTGCACCAGTGCTGACATGGCCCCGCGGAAGCGGGATTGGGTTTGGGTTGTTGTGGGAAGGGGCCAAAGGAGGGCCCATTTCGGGACCTGGCATTTTGAGATGGGAATTGTGGGCGGAAGGTGCGTCTCGCCGACCTGCCTGTGGAGGGACTCGAAGCGAACTCGGACCCGCGAGCGGCTTCGGCGTTGAGAACAATGACGGCGTTCAGCGTCGTCGCGGGATGGGAGACGGGGATGCTCCGATTTGCCAGGTCGGATAATGGACACTCGATGTTGTCATCCCTACTGGCGGTGGGCCAAACTTTTGTTACTCTTGCTCGGATTGAATGTTGATGTGGTGCCCTATTAAGGCGGCGGACCGGATCGAATGTCACGAGGGGGTTGGGGACGGATGCGGATGGGATGTGGGATGGAATGCAAGGGATGGAGTGGCGACGGGATGAGGTAATTCTTTTTTTTCTCGGTCTCGGAGATCTGGTGCCAGACTTGTGTCAGGCAACATGCGGAATGGCAATGGAATGCTGCATCTCAGTGCCAAAAACCCCCCTTGGCTGCTTGCTGGGCGAATTGAATTGCTGCTGCCCGTCGCTGCATGACCGCGTCCCGCACGCCGCAGGACGAGGGGGGTGGGCGTATACTCGGCCGGAGGCAGAGAGTGCCTTCCTGCTGTACGCCGCTGAGCAGCTCTGTTTTCTCTCCGTCTGTATGAGCCATGCATGCCTGAGACAGAGTCAGCCCGTGGTTGCTTAATGTTGCATCAGATCCTTCCCCAATCCTGGAGCTGAGAGGGCCGGGCAACAATTGATTGGGCGCGTTGCCCCTTTTCCAGGTCTCCAATCCCAGAGCCTCTCGTTGCACCGCCGTGCAAATCGCCCGGCGTTGGACGGTGACCGGACAGCGGGCACGCAGTTGCGGGTAGCACAGCATTAGCGGGCCTGCGACGGCTTTCATTCCATTCTGGCGTTTTTCTTTTTATTTCTTCCGATTTACCGCCTCGTCAGAGCCTCGCCCCTTCAGAACCACCAAAAACCATCAAAAAAACTCCGCTAGTGATGCACCCTCCTTCTGCCTGCATCGATGGCGCGACGCCAAGGCCTCGAGGACTCGCAGACGACCATTGAATTGCATGTGGACCCGTCCTTTTGCAAATCCGCGAGCCTGCAAATCTGCAACCCGGCAGAGCCAGCAGCAGCCCGCAGCCTGCAATGCTCCCTTTGCATTGACACTTCAACCTCCCCAACCGTGACCAGTAGGAAAGGTCTCACTCTCGGGACGCCAACTGCATCTCTACCACAATGTGGTCTCGATGCCCTCTCTTGGCCATCATCTCGAGCTGGTCTTGAATGGCATTGTCGCTCAGTCCTGCAATAGACACGTTTCCATTCTCAATTCCCTGCCAAACGAACCTGCGGCTGATGTACTCGTACTGAAGGACGTGGGTGCCATTGTCCTTATCAGGCTTGATGATCCCCTGGGTATGCAACATTCTGCCGGCCATATCCCTGCAAACGCCGTCGAGAGTGTGGACAAAGAGTTTGGCTGTCTCGGTCTTGACACGCGCAGCAAAGGTGGTGTTGGTGGATCGACCATGACTCCAAGGCCCGTGGTACTTGCAGACCAATGTGACCAGGACTGTGCTGGTGTCATAAAGCCCGGTGCTATCCGTGGGGCACATGTTGCTACTCAGTGGGAAACTTAGACTGCTGAACTTATGTAGCAGATATGTAGACAGACGAGGGTGGAAGGGTAGTGCTCGAAATAGATCTTGGCTTCATATCAGTGCGGATCCAGGATGCCCCAGGTTTAAATGCTTTCTGGTATGTCTGTCCTCTCCCGTCCCAGCTCCACTACTGCTGCGAACTATCTACCAATGGGACGGGTTACTTACTGGACTTCTTTCATCCCAGGGGGGACAAACTGCCCAGGTAGCTTTGCAGAATTTGAACAGTTTAACAACTTTGGTGGTAACTTCGACTCAAAGGGGGAGAGAAACAACGTGCATTATTACCTAGGCAATATCGTGGTCAACTTCTTTGAGCAGAACAAGAAAACAGGATCTATCCGTTTTATTCAAGCTTCAAACTTGATTTCTGACACCACGTCTTGACTGCTAGTTTGTGCAAGATGACTATTTGAATAGGTAGCTTGGGCATCTGCCTTCTGGTGTTAAAATCACAGCTGAAAGTGGCCGCCAAACACCTCGTGATCATAACAAACCCTAGAAAGATGCAATACATGTTTGACAGGGCCTTTGCATCACAAAACTGGGTTGATTTCACGCAGAAGTGTGAATCACTACCTTGGCCCTGGCCACACTGTTCGATCCAATGCATTCTTTAACCAAGGAGGAGCACTTATGAATGTATAAAGCCTCAAGCAAATTGATCTTGCATCTCTCGTTGACCCTTTTATCTTTAGTACAAGTCCAGGATTTCCACACATTGAGCACTTATTTGTACTTGTGATGCCTCACGAGCAAAAGAAAGTTTACGTAGTTTTTTTCGCACTGAGTATGTAGTCTGCTTATTTCAAATGGCGATTTTGAATTTGTATTTCAGGCATATGTTGCAGGCCAATGGTGAGGAATGCATAGCCTGCCCTCACCTATATGCGATCCCACGTCAGGTTGAAGCAGATGTGACAACTTGGTCGCGTCCAGGATGGTCGGAAGAAATGAGCAAGTTAGCGCGTGAACTGGTTGAAGAGGTTCATTCCCTGGAGCTCTACTCTCTTCAGATTCATAGATTGATGATTCTGCGTCCGTTCGACTATAGAGAAGGTCAGCTCTGGCTGGATTTGATGGGCAATCTCACACAGCCGTCAAAGATCAACGATATTATCGAGCGATGGAATGCGAAGGGTTTCCCAGCGCCCGTGCATATGCAGTTCAATATTGTCATTGAAAAATTCCAGACCGTTCCAGAGCCTCCCTTGTCTAAGAAAAACGGAGAATTGTGGCATATAATCTCGTCAGCGTTGGAAATCACGAAGGCAAGCTCAGGACGGATTGGGTAGGAATTGAGGGGTTGAATGGTCGGGTGGGAGATAATCCACCAAGAATGGAGCAACAATATCTTCGTCCAATATAATGTACCTACCCATATCCTCCCAATAATGCTACGGGTGCCCCAAAGCAAAACCGAGCCTCGACGTCAAGGCTAAGAAGCCACCATCCATCACACTCTCTCCTGCCCATCTCCCCCCTTTGTCTCCTTAATCCCAAACTCCGACCTCAACGACTCCCTCATCGGAATATCCACCTCAAAGAATGTAAAAAGCCCCGCAAAGCCAGCAACTCCCGCTGCAACCGCCCACGAAACCCTCAACCCATCCGTATAAACCTCCACAATCTGCGCCCTCACCTCCGGAAAGCCCAGCACAAAATTCCTCGCCGCATACGCATACCCGTTTCCACCGCCAAAAATCTCTCTTACCACCGGGTCTGTGATTTTCCAAAGGTTCCTCCCGAAGATGTTGTTGAACACCACCGCGGGGATGGTAACCCCCCATACGGCGCCGTAGCTACGGATGAAGGCAAATGTGGCTGTGGAAAGGGCGTTGTCCTCGTCTGTCAAGCCCGCTTGGATGCCGGGGAGGGTAGAGGTAGCGACGATGCCGTTTCCAAAGGAAGTGAGGAGTTGTAGGCACACCCACATCGCAGTGGAGGATGACGAGTCCAAGGCGGCAAAGCTACCCATGCCGGCGGCCATGATAAACATTCCGGAGATGTGCAGGAGTTTGTACTTCCCGTAGCGGGTGAGATACTGCGCTGAGGCGACCGCGGCGGGGAGCATGCCGAAGACGGTGGGGAGGACTTGGATGCCGGAGCGGCTGGGGGTGGAGAGCTGCACGGCTTGGAAATAAACGGGGAGGAAGTAGAGGGCCCAGAGGGTCATGAGGGCGTGGACGAAGGTAATAAAGAAGGAGATGGATGAGGTGCGGTGGGCAAAGAGGCGAGGTGGCATGGTGGGATATTTGGGGAAGCGGGAGGCTTGGAAGGTGTGGAAGCCGATCATGCCGAAGATTCCGATGATGAGAGAGGTGAGAATGCGGGCGTCAGACCAGGGGTACGCAGTTCCAGCGTACGTGAGGGCGTAGAGGATTGAGGTTGTTGAGCCGATTACTAGGGTGTTACCGATGTAATCGATCTGCTGGATTCGTTCCGAGAAGGGCGCTTTGACATATTTGACTTGTAGGAAGGCGAACAACATGATGATTGATACCAGTCCGATGGGTATGTTGATCCAGAACACCCAGCGCCAATTGGAGTACTCGACCAGAGCACCACCGATAAAAGGACCGAGAAACAGCCCGATGGCGAAGAAACTGTTTATGAGTCCGATGAACTTGCCGCGCTCGCGGAGCGGTACGAGGTCGCAGATGATCAGATCAACCAGCATGTTGAAGCCTCCGCTGCCAAGCCCCTGAATAGCCCTTCCGACAATCATGACCTCGCCATTGCTCGCGCCGCCAGCGATGCCACTGCCGATGGTGAAAACAGCAACACTACCTATCATGAGCCATCGTCGACCCCAGGCATCTGCTAATTGGCCGATTATCGGGAGAAATGCGGTGCTTCGGAGAATCAGCGAAGGTCAAAGACAGGACAATACGATGGCCACGTACCTTGTCAAGACAAAGGAGTTCACGATCCAAATGTAGTTGCTTCCAATTTCCAACTCGTGGACAATGGTCGGTAGGGCAGTCGATACAACTAGACGAGGTTAGATTTCCGTACCGTGGATGATGAGAAGGCAAAGCATCGCACCTGTAACCTCCATCGCAGACAGCAGAGTCGTGACCATCAGAGCCGGGAAGATTGCCCAAAATCGCCAGGACTTTCCACTCTTGAAGTTGGTTTCTACACCCCCTGACTCGCTGCTGGCTTCGTTAGCATCAGCAACGCTCAGGTCAACCGCCGGGGTGTCCTTGGCCGCGTTTTCTGCAGTGGTTTTTTCGGTCATGTTGTAGGAAAAAATCTCTCCTGCCGCGACGGCTGTGTCTAAAGGGGACTCGCTTGATTTGCATCAGTGACAAGAAGATTTTGGTACTGAGTCCGAGTCGCAACATGATTACATCGTGGCAGGTTCCAGCTTTTAAGGGCGAGCTTGGCTTCGACAAAATGCCCCAGATGCCGAATGTCCATTTCTGGCGCCGCGCGTTGAAACTACCTCGAGGTAGCAAACCATGTTTTTCGGACAGATATGAAGGATTTGCAGGGAGCTGTCGCCGGTCGTTGGGAGAGTCGGCGTTTGGGATCACGCTTGCCGTTGTTGGCGTTCGGGGTTTGGAGCATCGGCGTTTCGTGCGTTTTCTTGGCAGGCCCCCAATTTCTCTCCTGCCAGTACCTAGAACCCCACTGGAACCCCCGCCCAACTCCGACCATTTCGCACCTGCATCATTGAGCATAGCCAACCTCCGAGAGATGCCCCGTCAACCAATCCCCCAACCGCGGCGAGCATGCGACCGCTGTCACGAGCAGAAGCTCCGATGCCAGCGCGAGGAGAGAGAAGAGTGCTGCGTGCGATGCACACGGCAAAACGTGACCTGCGTCTTTGGCCTACGCCAGCGGCGAATGGCGCACCTAATTCCCGAACCTGCCTCGCGCCCCCAGTCTCAGGCGATCTTGTCGGAAATACCCCAACCTGACCAACGTGGTTCCGCCGGAACAACGAATCTCGATACCCTTTGTACCACACCAAGTCTATCGCCTCTCCTCAACTTGAATGTAATGCCCGAGACGAACACATTGGGCCCTCGATTGTCACAAACGAGTGACGACTTTCCTCTCATCTCCAACGAAGAAATGGGGCTTTCCTTCAACGCAGCAATAGACGCAGATTGGCAGTCATTCCCTAGCCTTGGGTTCTCTCCTGGTGTGGCTGCTGCCGGCCGAGATTGGTGTTTTCAGTCCGACGGAGACGCCTCAGGGTCCAGACGCAGAGAGACGCCCGATGTCACGACCATGGACAGCTTTGCTCCACCCTCTAAAATAACACGTCTTGACGACGCCGCACTGGATCCCATTCAATCTATTCGAGAGCTCGCTGATCTCAACGTCCGTTTGTACGAACACACGGGGACGCTCCCGCCTGTGCATTCGGTCGTCCTCAACCAGGCTCCGTCAGAAGAGGGCCGGCTCTTCGCTATCGACGAAACGTTCAAGATGACTCAAAGCCTCATCGACATCATCCACCGCCTTTATCCTCCACACGAAGACATATCCACCTTTGCGCCAGACCAAGGTACTGTGCTCCTGCTCCTCTCCTGCGCCAACCGCGTATTCGACATATATGAGACCATCTTCAGCCACATGCGCGGCTGCATCAAGTACAAGCTCACGCCCGTACACGCTGATGGCGCCACCGTTACCCTGCCATCCTTCAAGATAGGGTCTTTTTCGCCGCCAAACCCGGCGGCAATGACTATGCACATGCTCATGGTGATTCTCATGGCGTCAAACCTCTTCGACCAGCTGCAGGAGGTGCTTGGCATTCATACTAGTGAAGCAAACGATATTACGCCGTCACCACTGCATAGTAGCCACGACCAATTGGAGGTTGAGTTGGCTGTTGGTACTAGATCCCACTTTCCCGAATTCACGGACGAAGCAAGGTCGGAGGTCTCGCGGAGGGCAAGACTAGTTGCTGGGGAGATCATTAGCATCCGCCAGCTGATTTTGGATATACCTGGGATGCGGGGAGCTGCATCGATGGCGAGCTACATGGTTGGGCAGCCTTCATGACCGGTCCGGAAAGGAAGAAGAACTTTGAAAAGAAATTCAATGCAGCAGCTCAGCTGAGATGGGTCGCTCTCTTCGCCGATAGTTCCACATCTCGGGGTCAGATATGGACGCAAAGCACCCCGCCCCAGGCGCTTGACTCACGCCCAGTTCGATGTGCGCATGGGAGGTACAACCGAATCTCCGCTCAGATGTGTCCGACCCACAAGCTCAAGATAGATGAGATTGGGTGGCGACGAGGGTGCTGTCTGGGTTTGGTGTTGATGAGATATCGAGGTTCTTTTTGCGTCTTGTGTGAAACTTGCCAGAGATAAGTATCATGGCCAAGGCAAAGAAGGATGATGAAAATGCAAATTGGCGAATCACAATCTGACTGCCTGAATAAAATGGGGCCAAGGTGGCTGTTCATTCCCAGACAACAGCCGAGGCATCGTCAACGATTTCGTCTTCAGCGCGACTCAACCTCACCGCCAACCTCATTCTGATGCGAATCCGCCATCAACACATCTCGCGGGCAGTTTTGCTCTCCGTCAGCAGGCTCTATTGTACCATTTCGAGACGCGCACCGTATACTACGTACCTAGCTCAATCGCTAGATCCGGAAATCCGATGATGCCCTTCAAGCCCTGCCTGAGCCTGCATGGCAATTCGTCAAAATACTCGCAAGGGGCACTCGAGCGGCGGTTTCCAGGACAAAAGAAGCCGCTTTGGGGCCACAACCCATATCTGAGGACTGCACAAATGAGCTGCAGACACGCAGGCAGACACCGGCTTCTTGTGCTCGATCGCAGACTTAACGCGACGAAGACTGCGCAGGACGTATTTGGTTCAACGACCGACACGCCTCCGGCCAAATCGCCCGACAACGGTGAAAACCCAGCGCCCGTCCAAGCCAAGACGACCCACAGGCGCGCGTGGTCCGAGGAAGAAGACAAGAAGCTCAGGGCCATTGTGAATCCGCAAACGGCCTCCAATTGGGTGCGGATCGCCTCCATGATGGGCTCTAGAACTCCCAAGCAGTGCCGAGAAAGATATCATCAGCATCTGAAGCGGCATCTCAACCACAATCCTATTTCGCCTGAAGAAGGAGAAATGATTGTACAACTGGTCCAGGAACTGGGGAAGCGGCGGGCAGAAATCGCCAATAGACTCAACGGTCGAAGCGAAGGCGCCGTGAAGGGCTGGTGGAATTGGAATGGAAGTCAAAACAGGCGACATGCTCGCAGGGCACACCCAAGTACTCCGTATTGCGATGTAGTTTGAAGATAATGAGCTTAAGGTCGATTTATGACTTGAAGCGAGTTATTACAGTTGCGCCATGGGTGATGCACAGCCGCATCCTTCCATCCTGCGGTCCAGCCGCCCGGTTCCTTTGCCGGGCTGGTGCTGATCCTGGGCCGTTTCAGTTTATGCGAGCCGGGCCCTGTGCACAAACTCCGACCAGCGCCCGAACTTTTGGTCGCACCTTTCCCAACTTCCACATTCGGCACTCAAAACAGGCGCTGGTGAGCTATTATGTTGGCCAAAGACCATGTCACGCCACCCGGACTATAGCATTGTTGACGACGAAGGGGCGGAGATGAGTGGTTCAACTGATTTTCCGTCCCCATATCAGGGCGAGGTTTACCGCGACACTCAAGGATTCTCCAGACCACTATCCCAAGCGGAGCCAAAAGAAGCGTCAATACAACATAGCTCATCATCAAATTCACCGTCGCCTGGCTTTTGGGCTGAAGCAGGATGCTTTCTCCTTTCAGTCGGGTCATTTTCTTCGGTTATCGCAATCCTATCCCTGTGGCAGAACCAGCCGCTGTCGAGATGGTCGCTCCCGGTGTCCATCAACGCCATAGTATCGGTTCTCTCAGCGATATTCAAAGCCTCCCTGGTCATGCCCGTGAGCGAAGGGATAAACCACCTGAAATGGCTCTGGTTCGCGAGTGGCAGACGCCCGCTCTCGGACATCGACGTTTTCGATCGCGCAAGCAGAGGTCCATGGGGATCCTTTCGACTTCTCATGGGCCCTTTTCAGTCGCGACGGGACATCTCTCCTAAAGTGGCGGCCAGTCTCGGCGCCTTTGTCGTGCTCGTGGCCATCGCAACGGACCCCTTCTCACAGGCCCTGATCCAGTTCTACAGCTGCCCGCAGCCAAGCCCTATTGCCACTGAGCGGGCCGGTATCCCTCGCATCAACGCATTCGACCAACCTGATAACCTGCACAGTCCCGATCGGCCCCTTCAAATCGCCGCCTTCAAAGGTCTCATCGACCCGCCCGTCAACTCCTCCTCCAACCTCAAGATCACCTGTCCCACCGGGAACTGCCGCTTTCCCAGCGCCCCCGGCTCGGGCGCCTCCTTTTCTACCCTTGCCCTCTGTCCCCACTGTACCGACATCTCGCACCGTGCCGAGAAACTCACCAACGGCAGCTATCTCCTCGACGAAGGCACCCGCCTCCTCCTCGTCGACTCCTCGACCCCTCTCGCCACCCACTCCCCAGACTCCTTCCGCGACTTCGGCCGCCCCATGGTCATCAACCTCACCACCCTCATGATGTTGCCCACCACCAGCTGCGGCCCGCGCTCCGCCGCCGACCTCGACGCCCCCGGATGCGAGACCACCCCCCTCGCAGTGACATGCGACTTCCGCTTCTGCATGCAAAGCTACGCCGCAGCATTCACCTCCGGAATATACACCGAGGCCCTCCTCCCCGAGCTGACAACCGACCTCACCACCTTCCCCGTCGCTCAGCAGGCCAACTTCCCTTACCGCGCGGCGCTACTCATCAGCAACTCCACCCTCCGCGATGGCATCCAAGTCCCTTGCACCTCCTCCTCTTCCACCTCCCCTTCCCCGCACGAAGCGACAACCACCAACTCCACCCTCTCCTTTCCCCCTGATTGCATCCACTCCGCAACCGGCGGCGCCCTCGCCGCCATCAACCTCCTCCTCAACTGGCGCTTCGATGAGCGCGCATCCCCCTTCACAGGCCGACTGAAACTTAATCGCGGACAAGTGAATTCCTCCTCGGGGGAATTCTGGTTGCACACCCTTTGGGACGGGGGATTCGCCACCGCGGAGAGTGTCACCTCGTTTGTGGAAGGGTGGGCGAGGAGTATCAGTGCGGAGATGAGGGAGTTTGGGAACGATACCACGCCTGGAGGGGGGTTTGCGTGGGGGGAGGTGGTTAGGGAGGAGACATGTATTGGGGTGCAGTGGGGGTTTCTTGGCTTCTTAGGGGGGCTGTTGGCGCTGGAGGCTGCGTTTGGGGTGGTGGTTTTGGTGGTGAGCTGGGGGGTGAAGAGAAGGGGGGGTTGGAATGGGGATTGGAAGTCTTCGGCGATGGCTCTGGTTGTTGCTGGGCTGGATGAGGATGTGAGAAGGGAGGTCAGCGGTGCTGGTGAGGGGGCTGG
>Ga0247758_1000083_pt1 | contig 67401 bp, 46 predicted proteins | sample UWRJL156409C4_FD_180950 | JGI IMG/M metagenome (GOLD analysis project Ga0247758, IMG submission 180950) | Plant litter microbial communities from Arlington Agricultural Research Station in Wisconsin, United States - UWRJ-L156-409C-4 | ecosystem: Environmental > Terrestrial > Plant litter >... | reverse complement strand
TACCACGTCCTTAACACGACCGGGCCGGTGGCATGGACCGAAGTCGTCTTCTCGCTGCTGCGAGAGACGGCCCCGGACTCGAGCATCAAGTCTTTCGTCGACGTGGCGGGGATCAGGGAGGCGAGGTATCTCGGCAATGCGGTGATCTTGCCGCTTGAGAGCTTTAGGGCAGACTACCTCGACGATTGGGGGATCAGTTTGCGGAGGGGGCGGAAGGCCCTCGTCAGGCACTATTTCAAGGGTGCCTGGAAGAAGAAGCCGCCGCCTTGAAGAATGCGGAACATTAAATATTCGACAAAGCAGGTCGACGACGGAACCATGGCGCCGTGGCAGGACCCGCGCAGGGAACCGATCGATCACCGCCTCAGACTTGGTGCTTCTCAAGGCACTTGCGGCAGCATCCGGTTCACTGCGGGCTAGGATTAATAAGGGCGGGGTACGGCCCGCGTTATGGGATTTGATCGAACTCCAGCTTGGCGCTGGAGCGAGGGATCTCAGGGCCCGTCACAGTCACGTCACAGTCCCGTCACGTTAAACCCCGCGTTGGGAAAAGACTAGACGCGGAGAGCATGAGCTGGAAAATTCGGCCACTTTTTAAAGGACACGTTGGTGAAACCCCACCGTGCGATATTGAACCCAGCATTACGCAGTACCTAGGTACCTAATTAAATATACCCAGCCCAGTCTTCGGGCGCAATCTACTTTGCATACCTCCCTTCTCGATTTCGTGCATCGTGAGGGCGATATGTCGCAGTCCTTTCGCACACTGAGTGTCTGACTGTTACAGGGCGGATCGTCAAGACGTCAAAGCGCCAAGGCAGCCAGGCAACGACCATTTGGCGACGGGTGATGGGAGTGGATGGACTCGACGGCAGCATCACGGCGCGGTTGCCTCTTGCATCCCAATTTCTGTTCTGCCACGGTCTCAGGGGGCCTGCCGTAGCCAATCTAGGGCAACAAAATAATCTTTAAGTCGCACCCATGCAATCAATAGGACTCGTGAACGGGTCGAGAGGGCGGTCTTCATGAATCTCGCCTGTCCCAAGTCTGTGAATGTGAACTCGATTTGCACAGGGGGGACACTGCGGGCAAACCCTGCGAATTACTCAGTATTACTGAAGTTACGAAGCGCCAATTGCGGAGGGTCAGGGGCAGCCCGAATTTAGCCAGGGGTTGCGGGTGAGATGAGTGAGATGTTCCCGCTTCGAGAAAGGTGGTGGCCTATCAATTGCATGGTATGTACCTAGCTGCATCTCCAAGTGTGTCAGCAGCACAGTTAAGCTTAATTTCCTACGGTTGCTATTTTAGGTTGGCATGGGGTTTGAGGCTCAGTGCAAGGGGCTTGTCGGTCCAGGAGCAGAGATATGTTGACATGGATCTAGTAAACTCGGGGGAACTGCACTTTGATCAAGGATTTGGCTTCAGTTACCTCATTTTGGGCAATTGGTATAAGCAGGCAGTGGTTCCAACCATGAAATCTAAGAAGCATGAGACTCTGTATTCATTAAACAGTCCCTGCTGCATTTCCCAAATCTTCGCCATGCTTTCCAATACGCTGAGTCTTCTTATGGCCGTGATTATGGCATCACAGACAGTCTCTGCCTGCAACCCACCTCACCCGGCATCACATCCGACAGCACCATTCGTACATTGCACTCCTCCCACCCAATTCCAGCCTGTGGTCGAAGACCACTACTAATACCCGCCTTTAGATTTCTAGCTCTACAGCGACTCAGCTTACTGTAAGTCCACCCAAGACTTCAAAGTCGGCAACGTCAACTCGACTCGTGCCACACGACCAAAGCCTTCAAGGCCGTCGGCATGAGTGTCGGCCAGAGGATTTTCGGCAAGAAAACCCAGATAATGGTGTAACCCTCTGCCGACTGCACCGGAAACGGGTATTACCAGAAGCTTTCAAACTCTCTCCCTTCGTGTCTCCCTGTTCTTGAGCAGGGCGAGGCGGGGGTTGTCCTGAGGAGCTTCGCGCTTGTTGCGTTGCCCCACTAAAGCGGAATTTCGGTAGTGCGGTGTTGTTCTGGTTTACTTGGGGTTGATTGAAGAGAGGAGGTCTTCGTGTGATTTCGTTGAGGGCCGGTTTGCTGTGTCGGACCGGCTCGACTGGAATGCGCGGGCTCCAAGTCCGAGAAAAGCCGTGCGGTCTACAACCTGCAGGCGGTCTCGGGCCGTTACGCATCGTTCAAGGCACTGTGAATCAGCGTTGTATGCTAAGTGTTGTATTAATAAGCTATCTATCTATTTTCTTTTCAGTAGAGTTGCTGCCCACGTGGTTCATTACTCATGATGCCCAAGCCGAAAGTGGCGTCCGGGTAATGTTTCCGCTAGCCGTATATCCCCCCACGCGGGGCATACCTTATTAGTATTCCCGTCTTTCCCCCAACCTCTCCCGCGTTAGTATCAGTAATCTTGTCGCAGATTGCAGCGGAAACTTCTAAAATCTTCAATACCACCGTGACCTCCAACTTGCTTCACGCTATGAATTTACGATACACTCGGCCAACAACCAACATACCACCAAGACCCAACACACCAACTAGAACCCCAAACCCATAACAGACAATGCTCTACCTCCCCGGCCAAACCCCGCACAACCTCCCCTACGACCCCTTCAAAGCCTGCGTTGTCCCCCGCCCCATCGGCTGGATTTCCACCACCTCTGCCCCCTCACCCACTCCCTCCTCCCCGCCACAACACAACCTCGCGCCCTTCTCGCAATTCACAAACCTCACCTTCGACCCGCCCTACGTCCTCTTCGCTGCCAACCAAACCTCGGCCTCCACCCCGACCCGAAAAGACACCGTCGTCAACATCGAATGCACCGGGAAATTCGTCTGGAACCTCGCGACCTACGACCTCCGGAATGAGGTCAACATCTCGGCGCAGCAGTTCCCCTACGGCACGGATGAATTCGTCGCTGCGGGGCTGGAGAAGGAGTTCAGTGCGCACTTGCCGGGGGACAGTGGCAGCGAGGGAAATCCCGTGCCGATGGTGAAGCGCAGCCCGGTCAAGTTTGAGTGTGTGTATCACTCGACGTTGCGGCTGCCGGGGGATGGACCGCTGGGGAGTGTGGATGTGGTTGTGGGGCGGGTGGTGGCGGTGCATATTGCGGATTGGGCGGTCACGGAGGGGGGGAGGTTGGATGTGGCGAGGACGAAGCCGATTGCGAGGTTAGGGTATTTTGAGTATGTGGTTGTGGATGGAGAGAAGAGGTTTGAGATGGTGATTCCGGGCATGGATGAGGTTATTTTGGCGGGGTTGGAGGGGAGCCCCGGGAAGGTTGGGAGGGCGGAAGCGAGGGTGAAGGCGAGGGTGAAGGCCAAGTTGTGATGGGCCGGGTAACGTTGAGTTGGGTCACTGTAGGATGAAATGAATAACTGTCTATTAATCTACAGAGGTTTGAACGAAACTAAATAGTCATGTCTTAATTAACGCTACTACGAATTGCTAGATGAGATGCTAAAGGGTGATGTTCAGTCTGTCACATCTGCTGTAACTGGTTTCTCTACCTAAAGAACTCTGGGGTGGGCATCCGTGTTTACGTAAACAAACGTGACAGATAGAATCAAGACCACTAACGGCTGATGCTGCGTCGTGTGAATTTGATGGTACTTTGAGGGGTTGATGAAGGGGTAAAATAGGGTAGTATTCCTCGGCTCCCATAAACAAGGTACCTAGGGTAAGATACCTAGGTAGTAACTCGCCAAGGGGTGTAGGGCAGACTGCGGCTCCGGCCGGCCGCAAAAGGTGCCATTTCGCGCGGCGTTGGGGTATCTGTGTTTAGTTTGTTGCTACTTCAAAGAAGTGCCGCGAAAGGTGACAAGGTCGCCCAGGTATCTGCGTTTGGATGAAACAAGCCGGCCAATATACCGCGGCACTTTGACGGTGACCGAGGCAGTTTGTCATGTTGCGTTATGGCTCTTTGCACGGCAGTTGGGATAGAAGTCATCATCATTCTTGGCGACCCCCTTCTACTGCCGAGGCTTCCGTGCGGGTGCGGGACGGCGCATGTCAAATGCCGACTCTCCAAACTGTGGATATTGCCTCACTGAAAGGGCCCTTATCGGGCCCGACCTCAAAAACGCTATCGACCGGGCGGAGGGACGGGCGGACAGTCTTGCTGCCGCAAGGGTCTTCGCGGCCCGCTGCATTACGTCGGGCGGATCCGCGCCAAGCACCGAGGTTCAACTCAGGTTGCATGATGTTATCGCGCACGATAAAAAATTGACGGGTGGATTCACGACTCTATTCACGGGGCGCAGCCGAAGAGCTCCATCACGATTTTGCGGCTAGGCCAATGGCGATCTCAAATTCCAGGATAAGGCAGTTGCTTCACCCAGGTTCGGATGGAAGTGGATCATCCACTCCACCGGGATCCCCCAAAATACCGCGGACCCGGTAGGGAGCGAAAGCGAGAGCATCCCATGTGGAATCCACGGGATGAAAACAATAAAATACCCTGACTGCCGCTCTGCAGTGGTGTGCATCGAGTATTCCCGCCCACCAGACCGAACTGCTGCAACGCCTGACGCAGCAACGACCCTCCGCCGCGCCTGCCAACATGGGCTACCACGAGCCTGCGGGCGACACCGCCACTGGAGTGCCCCTTCCTAACTGGAATTACGACCAGAGCACCACGGGCGCGCCAAGCAACACCAGCAGCACCGCCGAACTCAGCAGCACGCTAGACGGCCACGACGGCCACGACGCCCGCCATGGCCTCACCGACATGCACGAGGCCGACGTCAATGAGCTCCAGCAAATCGCCACGGCCCTCTCGCGGCACCACACCAACGCCGGCCACGCTTTCTCGCGGGACACCGCCCTCGACCCCGCCAGCGCCGACTTCGACGTCGCCAAATGGGTGCGCGACTTCGTGCGCCAGATGCGCGCCAAAGGCTACACTGAGAACAAGCTCGGCGTCTGCGTCCGCGACCTCGACGTCTACGGCTCCGGCTCGGCGCTGCAGCTCCAAGACACAATCGGCTCCGTCCTCTCGGCACCATTACGCATCGGCGAGATGTTTGGTGGCCGGGGCAAAGGCGACAAGAAGAGCCAGCGGCGGCATATCCTACAGGGCTTCAACGGGCTGCTGAAGAGCGGCGAGCTGCTGGCCGTGCTGGGCCGCCCGGGGTCCGGGTGCAGCACGTTCCTGAAGAGCATGTGTGGCGAGTTGTACGGGCTGGAGCTCGGCGACGCGTCCAAGGTGCACTATAACGGCATTGAGCAGGGCAGGATCAAGAAGGAGTTCAAGGGCGAGGTCATCTACAACCAGGAGGTCGACAAGCACTTCCCGCATCTAAGGGTCGGCCAGACGCTGGAGTTTGCCGTCGCGTGTCGGACACCCCAAGAACGCGTGTCGGACCTGCCGAGGAATGAGTACTGCAAGTACATCGCCCGGGTGTACATGGCCGTGTTTGGGCTGTCGCACACGTACAACACCAAGGTCGGCAACGATTACATCCGCGGCGTGTCGGGCGGCGAGCGGAAGCGCGTCAGTATTGCCGAGATGATGATTGCGGGATCGCCCATCTCGGCGTGGGACAACAGTACTCGTGGCTTGGACTCGGCCAGCTCGCTGAAGTTTGTGCACGCCCTGAGAATGTCGTCCGACATTGGCGCCCACGCCCACGCCGTCGCTATGTACCAGGCCAGCCAGGCCATCTACGACACCTTCGACAAGGTCACCGTGCTGTACGCCGGCCGCCAGATCTACTTCGGCCCTGCATCGACAGCCAGGGCCTTCTTCGAGCGCCAGGGCTGGTCCTGCCCGGCCCGCCAAACAACCGGCGACTTCCTCACCGCCGTCACCAACCCCGAGGAGCGAACCCCCCGCCAGGGGATGGAGGGCAAGGTCCCTCGGACCCCGGAGGACTTTGAGCGCTACTGGCGCGAATCCCCCGAGTTCAAGACCCTCCTCCAAGACATGGACCGCCACGACCACGACTACCAGGGTGACGAGACCAAAAAGAGCATCGCCACGCTCCGCACCCACAAGAACGCCATGCAGGCCAAGCATGTCCGGCCCAAGTCCCCCTATCTCATCAACATCGCCAAGCAGGTCCGCCTCAACACCCGCCGCGCCTACCAACGCCTGTGGAACGACTTCTCAGCCACGCTGTCCCACATGATCGCACAGCTCGTCATCGCCTTCATCGTCGGCTCCATCTTCTACGGAAACCCCGACGCCACCATTGGCTTCGCCGGCAAGGGCTCCGTCCTCTTCATGGCCATCCTTCTCAACGCGCTGACCGCCATCTCCGAGATCGACGGGCTGTACGCGCAGCGGCCCATCGTTGAGAAGCACAACTCCTACGCCTTTTACCACCCCGCCACCGAAGCCGCTGCCGGCATCGTGGCCGACATCCCTATCAAACTCATGACCGCCACCGTGTTCAACCTAGTCGTCTACTTCCTCGCGGGTCTGCATCGCACACCAGGGCAGTTCTTCCTCTACTTCCTGATCTCCTACATCTCCACCTTCGTCATGTCCGCCGTCTTCCGCACCCTCGCGGCCATCACCAAGACCGTCTCGCAGGCCATGGCCCTCTCCGGAGTCCTGGTGCTCGCCCTCGTGAATTTCACCGGATTCACCCAGCCCCCACCGCAGATGCATGCCTGGTTCGGCTGGATCCGGTGGATCAACCCCATATTCTACGCCTTCGAAATCGTGATAGCGAATGAGTTCCACGGGCGGGAATTCACCTGCTCGAACATCTTCCCGCCGTACTCTCCCGAGGTCAGGGGCAGTGGCACGTCCTGGATCTGTGCTAGCGTTGGCTCGGTTCCGGGACGGACGACGGTGAGCGGCGATGCTTACATAGAAGCGAACTTTGGGTACAGCTACTCGCACGTGTGGCGCAACTTTGGTATTCTCATTGGGTTCTTGGTGTTCTTCATGGCTGTCTATCTTGCAGCGGTGGAGCTGAACAGTTCGACATCGAGCACGGCCGAGGCACTTGTCTTTCCGAGAGGGAGGGTGCCGAAGAGCGTGCAGATGGGGATGAAGACCGCGGCGGGGGGAGGTAGTGGCGAGGATGGGACCACTACCTCGGCCGTGGAGCTGCATCAGAAGAATGTGGGGCAAGAGCAACAGGCGACGACCATCGAGCCGCAGAAGGATATCTTTACCTGGGGGGATGTGGTTTACGACATTGACATCAAGGGGACCGAGCGGAGGATATTGGACCACGTCTCGGGGTGGGTCAAGCCGGGGACGCTGACGGCGCTGATGGGAGCGTCGGGGGCCGGAAAGACCACACTCTTGGATGTGCTGGCGCAGAGGACTACGGTGGGCGTGGTCACGGGGGATATGTTGGTCAATGGGCGGCCGTTTGGGGCCGACTTTCAGCGCCAGACTGGTTATGTCCAGCAGCAGGGTGAGTGCTACCGCAGGCTTTTGCATTCCGTGCGAAGCCGTTCTGATGCTAACAATTCTCAGATCTCCATCTCGACACCGCCACGGTACGAGAGAGTCTTCGCTTCAGCGCCATGCTTCGTCGGCCAAAGTCGGTCAGCAAGAAGGAAAAGTTGGACTTCGTCGAGGAGGTCATCAAGATGCTCGGCATGGAGGAGTATGCCGATGCCGTCGTTGGTATCCCGGGAGAAGGCCTGAACGTGGAACAGCGCAAGCTTCTCACCATTGGTGTTGAGCTGGTGGCTAAGCCGAAGCTGTTGCTCTTTCTGGATGAACCCACGAGCGGATTAGATTCTCAGAGCGCCTGGGCCATCTGCAACTTCCTTCGCAAGCTTGCCAATGCCGGACAGTCTATCCTCTGCACGATCCATCAGCCTAACGCCATTCTGTTCCAACAGTTCGACCGGTTGCTATTCATGGCCAAGGGTGGAAAGACGGTCTACTTTGGCGACATTGGACAGAACTCGCACACACTCCTCAACTACTTTGAGGCCAATGGCGGCCGGCGCTGCGGCGACGACGAGAATCCGGCTGAGTACATGCTCGAGATCGTCGAGACGGGCGCCAACAAAAGGGGCGAGGACTGGCATTCCGTCTGGAAGTCCAGCCCCGAGTTCCAGGGTGTCAGGGCCGAAATTGGCAACATCCATCGGCAGCAGATCAGCAAAAACCCCGAGATTAGCCCCTCAGATGGGGACGCTTCGTCCGAGTTTGCCGTTTCCTTCCCGGCCCAACTGTGGGCCGTGATGGAGCGCATCTTTCAGCAATACTGGCGCATGCCAGCTTACGTACTCGCCAAACTCATGCTCGGCATCGGCTCTGGTCTCTTCATCGGCTTCACCTTCTACCAACCCGCAACCACCCAGGCCGGCACCCGCGACATGATGTTCGCCGTGTTCATGCTCACAACCATCTTCACCACCCTTGTCCAGCAAATCCAGCCTCTCTTCGTAACCCAACGATCCCTCTACGAGGTCCGCGAGCGCCCCAGCAAGGCCTACTCCTGGAAAGCCTTCATCATCGCCAACATTGCCGTCGAAATGCCCTGGCAGATCCTCACCGGCATCCTGACCTACGCGTGCTTCTACTACCCCGTCGCAGGTGTCCAGTCATCCGAACGGCAGGGCCTCGTCCTCCTCTTCGTCATCCAGCTATTCATCTACGCCTCCTCCTTCGCGCACCTCACCATCACCGCTCTTCCAGACGCCCAGTCCGCTGCCGGGCTGGTCATCCTCTTCACCATGATGAGCACCATCTTCAGCGGCGTGCTGCAGTCGAAAACCGCGCTTCCTGGCTTTTGGACCTTCATGTACCGCGTCTCGCCATTCACGTACTGGATCGGCGGGATCGTTTCGACACTCGTCCACGAGCGTCTGATCATCTGCTCCGCGGCCGAGATGCTCGTCTTCGACCCCCCGGCGGGCGCCACATGCGCGCAGTACCTGTCGCCAATTATGGAACAAGCGCAAGGGACGCTGATGAATCCCGACGCGGGCGAGGCGTGCGAGTACTGCACGGTCAAGGTGGCGGATCAGTTCCTTGCGAGCGTGGATATCTTCTGGACGGAGCGGTGGAGGAACTTTGGGCTGATGTGGGTGTACATTGTGTTTAATATTGCGGTGGCCATTGGAGCGTATTATGTGTTTAGGGTGAAGAGGTGGGATTCCAAGGGGAAGGGGAAGAAGGGAGAGGATAGGAAGGTGTAAAGTTAGATAATAGAGGTTGCGGGGGTGTCAGTCTTTTCATTTCTTATGTCTAAATTAGGGACACGACATAGGATATAGGTTGAATTTAGACTTTCTTTTGTTTAGACACGATACCTAATTATTACCTAGGCGGGACTAGCTCATTTCTTTGTTAATGATTTTTCTTCTCTAGAATCGCAATGGTGCTGCGTCGATGTGGACTGGGGGCATGGAGATGGGATTTGGGAGATGGCTGACTGTTAGGGCTAGGATTGCGTGTGGTCCGACAAGTCCGCCGTCTTCAACTCCGCAACCCCTGAACTCCGCATCCGCAAAGTCCGCATTCCGCAACTCCGTCGCGCAGGCTGCCACATCGACGAATCACTTCTCTGACCACGCGAAGCAATAAAATGAATTGATTTCCTCCCATTTAATGGGAATTAGTTCTCCCACAAGTCCATATCAATAAGTTGCCTCTCCGACTTGGTTTCACTGCCTTCAGATCGCCAAACCCCCTTGATTCCACTCCCACCACCGCCACCATGCCATCCCCAACAAAACTCTCCATCCTCATAACCGGGTGTTCGTCCGGCGGAATGGGTGCCGCCCTCGCCATCTCCTTTCACAATGCCGGCCACCGCGTCTTCGCCACAGCGCGAAACCCGTCCAAGCTCTCCCCACTCACCTCGCTCGGAATCGAAACCTTGCCTCTGGATATAACTTCATCTTCATCTATCGCCTCGGCCGTCACAGCCATCTCATCCTCCCTCGGCACCGCCGGCCTAAACATGCTCATCAACAACGCCGCAGGAAGCTACACCATGCCCGTCGCCGACGCTTCCCTCTCGTCCGCCCGCGCCCTCTTCGACGTGAACGTCTGGTCACAAATCGCCGTCACGCAGGCCTTCATCCCCTTGCTTCTCCTCGCAACAGCCGTCCCCTCTTCTGAGAACCACCGCCCACTACCCGCCCACTCCATGATAGTCAACCACACCTCTGTCGGCTCCATGGCTGCACTGCCCTTCCAAGGAATCTACAACTCCTCTAAGGCCGCACTGGCAATGCTCACCTCCACACTCCGAATGGAGCTCGCGCCCTTTGGGATAACCGTCATCGACCTTAAGACCGCGGGCGTAAAAACCAACATGATCACCAACAACAACGTCAACTCCAACTCTGACCGCCTCCCTGAAGGTTCGATCTACGAACCTGCAAGAAAGGTGGTGGAAGAGGCGATGAGCCAGGATGGCTTGAGGGATAAGGGGATTTCGGCGGATGAATGGGCGGGGGAGGTGAGTGGGGTGTTGCTGGGGAGGGATCCCCCGGCGGAGATTTGGAAGGGGGAGGGGGCGAGGTTGGTGAGGGTTGCGGTGGGGATGCCGGGGAGGGTGTTTGAGGGGGCGGTGAAGAAGATGACGAAGATGGATGTGGTGGAGGGGATTATTAAGGAGGGGAGGAGATAGCGTTGGGGGGAAAGGGGGTGGATGTCACGCCCTGATTGATGGGGTCGCTGTGTTGGGTAACTGGCTTTGGGCGGCTAGGCAGTAATTGTAAAGAAAGGAAAGACATACTCTATTGTTAAGGTACATTTCAAGAAGCCGAGTAGTACTTAGTGAAAGTGAAAATCGATCCGTCCAGCACCCCAACAGTTTGCACCCGAAACTCTGTGCCACCTACGACTGGGCAATGGCAGTTCTGTGAGCCGCGATCATGTCAGTGAGAAGCTTGGCCCCCCGTTGCGCCGTGACATCAGCACTGGTGCCCCTGCGCTGAGCCACTGCACCTAAATACATGCCCACCGCTACGCCTGTTCTCAGGCCTAACACAAAGTTGGCTGGCCCGTCGTCACTCTCTTCGTCGTCAGACGTCTCGCTTCCACTCTCATTCATACCATCACCAAAATCATCACCCAAAGCATCGCCAGAACCATCAACCCCGTTGCCGTCATCTTCATCATCATCGTCACCCCCGTCGTTATCATCTACCTCCTCCTCCTCCTCATCGTCACACAAACCTGGACCCTCGGCACAAACTCGGTCCCTTCGGCATCCCACTCCGCCCCAGGTTCCAACCTCAGCCACCTCCCCTCCCAAAGATCATACGCAAAGTCCCCCCCCTCCGTGAGAAGTCCTCGGACAAAAATCCTCAGCATCCTCAACTTCGGGGCATGCACCAAAATATCCGACGCCGCGTCCTCCACTTCCATCCGATGACCAGGTTTGGTACCGCACGCCACAAACCTGCCTTTATTGATCGCAACCAGATTATGGTGGAAATTGCACGGGACGACCTGGCCGGCGATCTCCTTTGGCCCAGTCGCGGTGAGAGTCACGGGCGCGAGCTGCATGTTGACCACTACCTCTTCTAGATTTTGCAGCACCCCGGCGGCATGGTAGTCAAATCCCACCGGCACCTCGAACAGCCTCGCGCAAACGCGGTCGAGGCGCAGGTGGATCTTCCGGAGAGCGGGGGAGTGCAGGATCAGATCGTTGACAGCGGCGCAGAGGTGTACGCTCGTGACGCAGCCCATTCGCATGTTGGCGGGAGAGCTGGCAGCGTCGAGGACGAGCGAGGTGAGGTTGCGCAGGGAGAGGAGCGGGATGAGGGCGGCTTCCGAGAGGTAGGTCTCCGGCCCGGGGCGGGTGGTGAATGTTAGGTGTTTGAGGTGGGTGCACTTTGCGAGGGTTGAGGCGAGAGACGCAACGGCGGATTGCTGCTGGGCTATCCAGGCTTCATCATTAGGAAGTGGTTGGTCCGGAGCGTCCTCGAGCAGCGGGAGAGATGGGTTGACCGAGACGATGCTGGGTTGGCTGTGCGCGAGGTCTGGACTCGAGTACTCCCACGGACATCGTGCCCCAGTCACTCGGAACAGACAATCCAGTCACCTCCAATAGGTAAACATCCCCTTAAGAACGTCAAATCTGCTGTTAACTCGTCTAGATACCGCCTGCTTGCTGGACAGGCAAAATTTCTCAAGAAAACCACAACATGAACATCATGCCTTTACGGAAGGAGTTGTCTCTCTGGGGCAAAGAGGCACCGCGCGGCTACATGTCTTTTACGCTTTGCTCTCCACTTAACAGCGCCAGTAACAATCACGACGATTTACCCGATGACCTAGTCGAGTGTGCGAACCAGCTGAGGGCCGATCGCCACGATGCGGTCGACAATAGTGATGACCACGACAGCAATTACGACAATGTGGCCATCGACTTTGTCGAGGAGGAGGGCAAACAAGGTCATATTTTTCTTAAAACCTGCGATTCGGACTTCATCCCCTGCGAGAAGTTGGAAGTTGCGTTCAACTACTTGTATGATGAGCTGAAGAAGGACGACTTCCCTGCCCACATGTTTGTCAATCGTCGGAGCAGACCGGTTTGGGCAGCTTCGATAGCAACTCGAACTCGTTTCTGATGGATTGTGATATCAACCTCCCTCTTGGCCAAGACCGCTGCCAAATCCCGTTCCCGGAGCTCCTGGTGACCACCAATGGGACGAGATGGAGAGAATTGGCAATATCTTCGTCATTGACATGCCCAAGCTGGACAAGCTTCGCAGCTCAACCGATGGGGCGAAGGTGACCCGGTTCTTTCTCCTCTCGGCGTGGCGTGGGCTCACACTATTAAGGCACGCCTCGTGGCCGAACCAACTTCCATTCACTGGAAGTCGAGTGAGCCCCAGTTTGTCAACTCCCACAACTGGATGGACCCACGAAAGAAGCTGTTCTCCGACAACCATTCGAAGGACAGCTATTTTGGGAACACCATCGCGGTAGTCTCTACAGATACTCCCAGCATTAAGTGCGCGAACGACCTAGTTGAGGCTTGCAATTGGACATCTACTCCTACCGAGATGCCGGATATTGTAGAGGCGATTATGAAGTCGAATTGGGCCGTCGATGAGGACTTCGTTCTCACCTGGACAGCTCCGTTCGTAGCGATGGATGACATCCGCCAGCTCGGTCTCTAGATCGATCCTCGGGCGCCGCAGAACTTCTCAACGAATACTTGGTCTTTCCTCGGCCACGTAGGTACTGAGTAGATGCGGGTTGATGGAATGCTTCCCGAGCTCGGTATCCATGTGGCTTGAGACGGAGAGAAAATTGAGACGGTTATGATGATAGATAGACCGGGGTTGTGAAATGCACTCCGAGTTATTCATAACAGCAAAATAAATTAAGCTGGCGCAGAACGTTTTCTTTACTTGAACCGACCGTGACATTTCTTCAACTCTTGGTGCTAAATGTATAATGTAATCTTTGCTACAACCATATCTGTCATCTGGCGTTGGAAAATTCACTGATCCATTAAACTTTCATGTTAAGCAAGATACCGACCCCCAGCTCTCTCTTGCGCGTATTGCCTGCATTGATGCTTGCATTTTAAACAAAGTATCTTGCTTCGTATCTAAGCCTCAGCCACTTAATTTCTCTGTCCCAGCTCCCCATGTATGCATTGAAATCCCGCCCAAACACCTCCAACCCCTCGTACGCGTGGTTGTTCAGCTCGATCTCAAGCCTAACCAACACATCTCTAGCGTTGCTACTATCAACCTGGTCCTATAGGCCAGGGAAGCGGAAATACTCTTTTACCTCACACTGGATCAGCTCTTCCCAGCAGTCCCCGAGTTCTTGAATCCAAGCCCGAGTGGCACTAGTATTTTGTATCTCTATCGCGTCCGCGAGCCTCAGACCTGCTCCATTCCATGTCGGAAGAGGTGTGGCTCATCCGGGCGTTTCCCAGACCAACTCTGTTATACAATAGAGACCGTTTGCAACGATCTCAAGCTGCCAAGAGCGGCCGCCATTGCCGGATAACCGCGTAGATTGGGGGTTGGGAATGAGAGGGCGAGGTGGCGGATTTTAGTCACTGGACCGGTGCCGGTCATTTGGCAATAAAGGTTCGTGAACTCGATGAATCTTGTCAAATGGACGTAGAGGATGTCGGTATCCGGGTTGAAATCGCGTGTGATTGAGAATTCCAGCGCAATCCGGCAAGCCTCCCTTGCTCGTGACCAGCATTGTAGCATTGCCTGTCTCAAAAACAGTCCAATTCTTTGCTTCAATGCGAGGGAAAAAGATGCTGACGCTGGGATCTATTTTTTGAACGGTAGTGTCCGGTGCGAGATGCCATATTTCCCATCTTAGTTCCGGTGGAAGTCGAGGGAAGGGTTGTAAGCCAGTGGTACAGGATGGGTCCATTGGTGAGATGAATATGGACGTCCGTGGGAAAGGAGAGCAATGCCATTGTGCTGGGAGGAAAGACATTTCCGTGCCCAAGATACGGTGGGAATTAACAGCTTTGCGCTTGGCTAAAAGCCACCATGCCATCACCGAGCTTTTCATTTGGCTGCGCCTGTGAGCACTGCCGGTTAATATCGCTGGCCAAGTTACGGCCCGTAACCGCGCAGTGCCGCTCATGTTCGGGCCGCTTCTCATCGAGAACCACAGTGTTTCAGATGGCTCGGGATCTCCCTGAATACAGTGCGGCGCAACGCAATCATCAGCTTGCCAGAATGCCTTGCAACCAACGCGAGTTGTGCCACGCGGCCACAATATCACCCGAAACGAGGCTCCTCCAACGTGCATACAATGTAGTTCCCGTTAGTGAGAAGGTCCTTGCGGACGGGATAATGGCAGTCGAGGCAGAGGAGGTTGAGCTTTGGGCTAAAGTCAGTGCATTCCAAACAGTGCGAGAGTCAGAATGGGGCGTTGACAGGGGACTTTTATACCTATTGTGTATCTCGTCGCTCGACCAAGTCTACTGTGCCAATGCTGTTGGTTTGTTGATTTTAGGCTAAATTTCACGGGGACCTTTTTTCTACTATTTCCCCCTGCCTTGCTGTTCTTTCCTTGGTTGGGACCGCGGCTCGACTGTCCTTTTGTCATAACAAGCTGGGAACTTTACAGGGTTAGCTAGGTACATGGGTGCTTGAGGTTGAGATCGCGTTGTTGAACATCCCGGCATCCACGCCGCCTCGGGCGGCGGGCAGGGTACATCGAAGTCAGGTTTCGCAAGGAGGCGCGAAGTTGTAGAGACTAAAAAAGCCCATGATGTCCTTGTAGACTTTTGGGTGCCCTGCTATTTACCGCAACCCTGAGGAAGTCCCAGAAATTCCCACCAAAGCTATGATATTGACCGTGACACAGGCGGCCGGTCTTCTGTTAGGCGGCTGCTTGGTCTATTCGGCAGCTCGTTTGTCTCCCAGAAATGCCGAGTTTCACCACAACACAGGCGTCGTCGGGCTTGATCTTTCCAATATCACTACGCAGCGCGCCACCGGACAGTCTTTTTTTGCAAACGCCGGTGGTATTAGCTCACCGCGCACTCCTAGCCCACTTCTGTGCCCCGACGGAGTTTGCATTGATGCGATTATTAATCCATTGTGACCCTAACTAAGCTTCATCGATCAAGTTCCTTGTCCACATGTTGAATCTTCTGCTTTAGGCCTCCTGCTGTGGTAAAAACGGCATATGTGGATTCGAGCCTGAGAACTGTGGCGTTGGCAATTGTACCGAAGGACCTTGAGCAAATTGAAATGCACATGCCATGTGTGGCAGGATGAGTGAGACTGGGAAGGAAAAATGTGGCATGAACCTCTGCTGCTCGTATTCAGGCTGGTGTGGCTACGAGGTTTGTTCGCCCGTGAAGCTTCATGCTTAAGGCAGTATGTTGATGTCGGCTGCTGACGACACGTGAAGGACATACATTGCCAGCACGCTGATGGATGGGGTAAGGATGGTGGCGATTGCCAGCAGGGAATGGGGTATTGCGGCGACCCTGCTCCCAAGATGCCCAGAGTTGTTTGCGGCTCGACCTCGGCAGGAAGGAAGATCGGCTACTGGCAGGCGGCCAACGTCCATAACCGACAGATGGCGAATGGCAGGTTCAGGTACCCCCCTGTGCGTCCTGGCGATATTCTCCTTGCTCACAACATCCCCCTCGGTGGTGGCTAGACCCATCTGTACTACGCATTCGCTTCCATCGACCCACATGACTTTCAGATCGTCGATGATCCGGACCCTTTAACCCGATCTCTCTACAGGGAACTCGCAGATTTGAAGTATAAGGCAAATGGCCCGTCAGTAAGTCCGATGATCGAGTCCTACCGCAGGCTTTGTGTAGTTTCTCATTAAACTGACCTTGCACTTTCAAGCCGTGGATTGCCATTGGCAGTTTCGATTTCAGCGACCCAGAGCCGGCACACACAACGTGGTAAGTACCTAATCTAACCGTCTCGATGATTGTAACCACGGAGTTTCACATGCTCTAACACCTCCGTCGCAGGAGTGACATGGCATCCACACAAGCACGAAGGAAAGCCTTTATCGACTCGATTATCCGTTTCATGGACAAGAACGGATTCCAAGGGGTGGACCTTGATTGGGAGTATCCCGTGGCGGAGGATCGCGGTGGAATGAAAAAAGATGCAGAGAATTTCCTCTCTCTTGTTGCCGAGATGCGAAGTTCTTTTGGCGCAAGATGCGGCATAAGCGTTGCTCTCGCCCCTGACTTCTGGTACATGAGGCGTACGACACACCATTCATTCAAATCCTATTCGCACTGAACTGACCGTATCGCAGATTTCAACGCGGCTGCCATGGAACAGTACGTGGACTGGTTCGGCTTCATGGCGTACGACCTCCACGGAGTCTGTGAGTTAGCTTCGCTTCTTATGAATCCTTTCAACTGACATTATCTGAATACAGGGGCATCGGACAGTAAACATACGATCGTCCGGGGCCAGTCGGAGGCAGAGGAGATCTACAAGGACATCATTCCACTCTCATTTGCTGGTCTTGATTTTTCCAAGATCAACTTCGGCATGGCAATATATGGGCGCGGATATGAACTCGCCGACCCGAGTTGTGGCTCCATGGATGGTAACTGTTATTGGATCGATGGAAACGAGCCCGGGATCTGCACCAGCTTCTCGAGTGTTGTTCTCTCATACGACGAGATCCAGGAAAAGGTGGCTAATTCGAAACGAAATGGCAGCCCTACCCCGGTTCTTGATGGCAACACGATGATGAAACACTTCAGCTGGGGTCAGAACGGTGAACACTGGATCGGATATGACGACGAGGAGACCTGGGAGATGAAGAGAGATAATATAGCCAGCAAGTATGGCTGTGGTAACTGTCCCGCAAGATTTACAGTCCGTCAAGTTTCCAAAGCTAACCTGATTTGAGGTGGGACTATGTTTTGGTCGGCGGACTTTTTAGGACAGGGGGCAAACGCATCGGATGCCTACTTGCCCCTCGAGTTGATATGCAAACAATGGCGCACCCAGTGCTCGGTCCGCGACTTGTAACCTTCACTGCCGGTTCATTCTGCCAGAATGCGAGATCGACACAACCACAATAACGGCAACATACACCATCACGGCCGAGGTGTACGATGAATCGGCATCCACGACGTCAGCGACTATCGTCACCACGACGGTTACGGTTGTGACAAACTCGGTATCACACGACCCTGTTTATATCGGAGCTGGTCGAACAGGTGGCGAAGTGTTTAACCCCTTCACCATTATCCCTTTACCACCCATCATTCTCCCCATAACACATGGCGGCCGGGTGCTTCCACGAACAGTACCTCTCCCCCCGTATCCAAGAGATGGGGGATGGCCGATACCTGATGACGGCCAGCCCAGCTCTCCCGACCCGTGGATACCATACAGCCTACCGAAAACCACATCGCCCCAGCCACAAGAAGCACCAGTAGTTCATGGGTGACTGAGACGTCAACTGATTCAGACTGGCTTCCGCTGATCGTGACTCCACCCGCGAAGCCACCACCGACGCTAACTGCAGATAAATCGCCCGATCCTCCGGAAATTACAATGCCTTCGCCGTGGTGGACGTGGACCGCATCCACTCCTCCACTAGTCACCTAAGAACAACCTTCGTCGTCGTCAGTTACAACAACATCAACGTCGCCGATGCCCTTTGTCACATGGGCTCCCAAATCCATTAAACTTATGAACAAGCAGAGTGACAATGATTGGCCTTGCGACTCATGGTTCTTCACTGTATGTCTTCAAACAGCCCTGCGCATGAGCCTAGTTCCGTCTCGACGGGGTGTTAACCATCTACAGATATGCATCCGCTGGCCAAGACTCACAATTTCTTGGATAAGCTTCCCTCGGCCTATTAAACCAGGCCATTACATGTCAGTTCAAGCTGTCCTAACGCCATACTTCACACAGTTCGTAACTAACGTGTCTGGATGATGACATAGATGGCCAACCGAGCCGGGTGCCATTGATTGGCCTGAGGACATCAAGCTCATTGAAATCAAGCCCACCCCACGGAAGATCATCACGTAGGTGGATGAATACTATTACTTGTGTACATGGGACAACGCTGAAACTCGACGAAGGCGTGGAACAGACAACAAATGGACCACACCGGACCGCCAAGAGGAGAAGAAGACGTGCTCCAAGCCGTCTACTGTCTACGATACATTGGTGTCCGTGACGCAAACTATTTACACCACGTCTCGTTCTCGACGTACAAGAACATCAACCGTACAGTCCACCCGACTCCCTCGAATCGGCTGCGACATCACGAATGTGGCGTCGATAACTGCCGGAACCACCACTTCATCGTGCACCACTACCCAAGTAAGAATGACACCGGGGCCTAGATATGGCTTGACCGAAAAGAATCACGCCATGGCATGACTTTTCACTTCGACAAGCAGCAGTGGCATCAACACACGGTCCGGAAACTTAGTACCTCAGGCCAGTGCTGCCTTGGTGGCTGCAGACGGACCAGGACCTACAGTTCTAAGGGCCAATATATGTGAGTTGGAGGTCGTGAGGAACTTCATTCTCATTCCGAAGGACCCCTTTAAAGTTCGGCGGTTGGAAAGTCTGCTGTCATTTTATACTTACGAGGTTGAGAATGGGATTACGAAGAGAGTTCCGTATACCAAAATCTGGGCCGAGAGTCATGCTGCGCTCCAGGCTACCATTTGGACGGATTCGGAATAAGGGGTGATGATTACTGGGATACGACGGCGCATATGGCAGGGGGCAATGATGTGCATTTCAAGATGTACAAGATCGATGTCCCGGGCGGGGATGCACGTAGCCCGCTTGATTGGATTGGCTTGTTTAAGATGGCTATTAGTCGGACGTTGTTGCCTAGTGGGGGTGGAATTGAGATTAACATTCCGAGGGGGCTGGGGAGGGTTGATGCTGCTTTGATGCAGGGACGAATTGTTCGGACTTTTCTTTCGCGCAGGGGAGGATATCGAAGGATGGAAATAACCTGGGCAGTTACCCTTAGATGGAGGAAATAAGTAGTCACTACGTGAAGGACTAAACGGAGGTCTTCAAGTCCATTGAGGATGACTTGTACTGCATCAGACTCACCCCCAACTTACCATATGCCCGCGCTGACGTGCTACATTCCATCCCTCGCAAAACCCTTCCCTCCCAAACCTCCACCAGTGTCACCTTACGGGCATGCATCATACAAGGCCTCAAAAGACGCCTTTATTGTGCTCACTCTCCGTTTGGGTCAAACCCAATTATGCCCACCACTTTCTCACGAAAAGTGGACATACTATGTCAGCCTATCCATAAAGTCGAGGCCATGGCCCGCAACCAAAACATAGGTATCCTCTTCCCCGACCCCTAAATCACCCAAACCACCCCAAAGCCATCCACCCCTGCCACCCCCAACACTTCCTCATCACTCCCCAAACTCCCCATCACACCATGCACATACGCCTCCCCAATCAACATCCTCACTTCATCACCCTCCTCACAGCCGTCCACGCTCGACAAATCCAATTTCCTAAAAACATACGGCGCCCACGCGCCCCTTACCAGCAAAACCTCATCTCCCGGCTGGGCATCCACGGGTGCCATGCCGAGATATCCACGGCGCGTGACGAACAACCTTCGACCTGGAGCGGCCTCGTGGAAGGCTTCAAAAAAGGCTAGCCAGGTGCTGTACCAGAGGGCTGGGTCGTTGAGTCCCTTGTTCTTGTCTGTGGTCCACGGGTGTGTGACTTCTGCGTCGGAGGTGGGAGTTGAAGGGTCGGCGGGGGTGAGGGCCTTGGCGAATTCTGTGTCGCGGTATTCGTCGCGCGATATCATGGTGATAAGGTCATTCTTCAGCTTCGCATGGGCGACTGACTGTAGTTCCTGGGGGTGTTGGTCTTCATTGACTGTTGCATGTTCGGCCAGCGGGCCATGCACATCCTGCGGTGCTTGTCGGTTCGATTTCACATTCGGTACTGTAGCCCGAGTAGCCCGACGAGTCTCGTCGAAATATGAGCGAACGGCGTCCGCGAACGAAGCGTCCAAGTTCGGCAATGCGTCACTATTTGCTTCAAGAATAAGAGTGCGCCATAATGCCACGAGACTCAGCTCCCCAGTGTGCTGGTAGTGCGTGCCGAGCTCGGCGCAGAGCCGGAGTGTGTCTGTCAGGTGGAATCCGCTCGTCTGTTGGTATGTGCCGTTGAACCAGTGCTCGAGCGGCTCGCCGACGGCCAGGATTTCGTCGAAATGCGCTGCCTCTAGCTGTGCGATTTGACCGGCTACATATATCGCGGAAGCGCCGCCTGGCCTGTTGCCCATCTTGGTGGAGGGTATTCGGGGCCTCCGCACTTTGAGGTGGTGCAGAGGTTTGGGTGATAGCGGGTGGTGCAAGTTGACCACCCAGGAAGGGAACTGCTTCAGGTCCCTTTTCGTGCCGACGAGTGATAATGCGTTTGGGCCCAGCTCGCTACCAAGGAGGGCAAGGAAGAAGGCAGAATAGACATCCTCAACCGACTTGGAGTAGTCTGTGCCCAGCGCTGTCGTGTCACTACGAGGGACGAATATGGCCTCCGTTGAGATGCCCGGCACTGGCTGATCTGTGTCCTTCCCAAGCAATGACAGGCCGCCAAAAACATAGTCACGAGGATCTGTTGTTTTCCTGCTGCGGGCGACACACAGCCACTTTTCCAAGCTCCACACTCCATTCGCCGTGGTGTACTCCCTTGAATCCAGCAACCCAGATCGTATATCTGTGATGTCCTGGACCATAGCAAAACTCATCGCCGATGAAACCTTCTCGATGCGTCTCATGGCCTGGGCCGCGGTGTGTAGCGGAATTTCGATGTCGCCAAGCAGAAAGGTCGCTCGGTTGGAGACGGCGAACTCCTGCACGACCCACAGCCGATCGAACCACGAGCGTGAGAAAAAACAGAGTAAGCTAGCTAGGCTGGAAACCCGAGAAGCGAACAGCGACGCAAGGATAGCAACCATCTCCTCAACGTCGTCTGGCATGTTGGCCATTTGCTCGAGCGCGGCGAGCGCCCTTGCTTCAAGCCGTGTGCGCTCACCCAGCCAGACGATGACCTGAGAAGCATTCCGGTAAAGATTCCCCATGAGGGCCACTTGCGCACTGCGCTCCTGCACATCGTCTTGGTTGATGCACAGCTGGTCGATCCACCAGTATCCTGGATACCGACGTGACAGCGCGCTCAGGGCGTTGTGCAAGTTCTGCGTGACGAGAATGGTCTGTCCGTCACAGAGAATAAGGCGCCGGGGTATGTGGATTCTGCCCTCACCTTCCTCAGTGAGCTCGTGTGTAATGGTCAGGTCTGATAGATAGGTAAGGGCCTTTTCAAGTCGCGGGAACGGTGAAGGGCGGTCTGGGCGGCCCTGAATAAATGCCTTCCACCACTTTGAGATAGACAGTCGCGTGAAGGGATTAAAAATGTGGCGTCCTAGGCGGACAAGGGTGATGATCTCGTCCTCCTTCCACGTGTACGAGAGCGCGTGGTACCGCGGGGCGTCCACAAGAGGGACCTCCTCTATGCTGCAACGGATAAGACCAGGACGGAAGATGCTAGTGCTGAGGGGCGGTTCAATCTTCAGCAAGCGAATACTGTCAGATCTGCGCAACGCCTGGTATTGATATTTCTGTAACTTTGAATTCTGCGTGTACGGTTAGTCGCCAAGAGCAGCACCGCCTCCCCGATCAAACTCACCCTCATCGTTTTCTGTTCGGCGCGGCCAGCCAACGCGTCTTGAATGGCTCGGCCCGGGGCAACGGGGAAGGCCACTTTCCAATAAAGCCAGGCGTTCATCCGCAGAACGGTCATAAAGCTCCCCCGAGGCCGGCCCATCGCTGCAGGGAGATCCCGACTTCCGAGGTTTGGAGTCGGCGTTTTTGCAAGTCAGCTCGCGAAGCGGTGCATCGCAATTGGTGCGCGGTTAATTACTAGGTAAGGTAGTGCCAATGGACCATGGTGGTAGGTGAGCACAGCGCCTGTGCTGGAATCAAGTTCCAGGTCATTCGTGGGGCGGGATTTGGCGATTTGGAGGCCCCAAGTCAGCATGCGCGATTGAGGTAGAGATGAAGATGTCGTGGGCAACGAAAGATCCAAAATCGCAGCTGAAACCCAACCTCACACGTGGTTGACGCGCAAGGCAAGCACCCCTGCATTGTGTGACCAATACAACGTGGCCCGTGCGAGGCTAATACGAGGAGCGTCTCTTCCTTAATCACAAACGGATTGTTTTCAGGGAGGCATTGTGCGGCGCATGCCCAAATGCTCAAAGATCTTCTCGGACATGAAATCAGAATAGGTACCCCCAGTGGGGTTCTTGATGACTTCTCCAGCAATTTCGTACCCCCAATTGTTGTATCAGTGCTCTCCTCGGAATGGAGTGACGGCCTGTAGTTGGTTGATGGTGCGGAGTCCCTGTTCCTTCACAATCAGTATGTTATTGTTCGATTGGGCCCAGAAGGCATCGGCACGCTCTAGACCGGTGCTCTGGCTGACAAAGTCGACCACATTGCCGTGATTGTAGATGACCTCGGTCGTCGGGGTGAAAATCGGGGACAATGTCCTTCACAGGGGTTGTCCATTTCGGCTTTCCCTCCTCAACCAAGATGCCAATGACCTCAGCTGTGAAACCTTTGGTCATGGATCCAAGATAGTAAATCGTGTCGCTATCGCCCTTGACACGGTGCGCGGCGTCGCGAAACCCAAGGCTGCCATTTTAGATGACGGAGCCGCGGTGAACCACTCCGATGGAGACGCCAACAACGCCACAGATGGAGCAGATTTCTGGATGGTAGGCTTCAACGAATGGATCCAAACGACGACCATGTTGGTTGGGAGTGGTGCTGGGAGAGGTTGGGCAGAGGATTAATGTCGGGGAAGGAGTCGTAAAATCGAAGCTCTGAAACGCGGGCAGTGTGAGCGAGGAAGGTCAGGAGGCGCGCCCGTGGCTGGGACATGAACTACAGCCGGACCGGAAGAGGGGGGAGGAAGGAAAATAGTCAAAAAGGCGCGACCGCACAGGAGCTGCTCGTGTAATTTCAATCAGCCTGACAAGAGCGGGGGCCAGCAGTGTTTTCATCGGACTCCAACCGGCAAGTGCGAGCAACAAGGCGACTGTGTTTTACTACCATGAGTCACACAATTTAGATCATCGTCTGGCGTTCAGCGAGTTATCACGTCCTCCGCAAAACTCCACCATAGCCCTCCCCATTTGCCCGATATATACAAGCCCGGCATTTAAAGCTTGCTCAACCCATGCCAACTTATTCCTTTTGTATTTAAAGCTGGCGAGAAGCTCGCTTACCAAATCTTCGCCTTTCTGCACCTGCATCCTCACCAGTGCCTGCATCGGGAAGTAAGTGAGGTGGGGGGCTTTTGGAACACCCCTGCCTTTGAAACACCCATTCCCATATATAACCCTGAAAACCAGGGTCACGTAATTAATTAAGCGAAATTACCAGATAAAAACAAAAACCTGCTTAAAATACTTGACTAGTAGTTTACTAAGGATATATGTTTATTTTATTCTTTGTAGCTATCTATTATAGTTTTATTCAATGTTAAAGTTCGAGGCTTTCGTTTACTAGTAAATCCTATATATAACCCTAGGATTTATTTTTCTTAAATAAAAGCTTTATACTAAAGTTTAAAATTAAGCAAATAATATTTTATATTATTAAAAGGTATTATTTAAGCACAACTTAGTTTATATATATAGACGTTATGTAATTAAAATAAGAATTAAAAGTGAAAAAAGCTCCTATCCAAAATTTCTAGACATTTTATATTATTGGAAATATAATTATACAATACGTAGCTTATAGTTATATAAGATATCATATTGGATGCTAGTAACATTCTTGTATTTAATAGTATTTATTACATATTTATTTATTAAGTATTATGTAAGTAATTATAGAAGAACAAATCTTAGGGTTATGTATGGGATTTGCTAGTAAACGGAAATTTTAAACTTTAACGATAAATAAAACTATAATAAGTAACTAAAAATAAAAAATAAATATATACCCTTAGTAAACTACCAATAAAGTATTTTATGCTGATGTTGTGTTTTGCTTAGTAATTTCGCTTAATTAATTACGCGACCCTGGTTTTCAGGGTTATTTATGGGAATGGGTGTTCCAAAGGCAGGGTGTTCCAAAAGCCCCCCACCTGACTTACTCTGAACTTGAATGGAAGATAGGCGGATCAAAGTCGGTCACCCCCGCTTTTCAAGCTCCCTCCTGACAGCTTCAGCATCCACGTGATATCACTGTCACCAAGTTTCGCAATCGGATCGGTAGTTTTCGGGCCCGATACCTCTGCGCCACGTCATTGGTAGAATGCCGAAAACCAAGTAGCCCCCCCAAACCTCGCACGGTTTGGTACCTCGCTCCTTTAATCTTCGCAGCACCAGTGAAAATGTCGGCGAGCCCGAACGCGACGATCTCACCGGTTCCTTACGGCCCGCTGCCTTCAGGCGGAGATACCGGCCACTGCATTCGCCTCATTGCAATCAAGACTGACGCTCGCGACACGGAACTTCAGTGGCAACTGAGTGCGGTCCCGTTTGGCAGAGGCAACATCCCAAGGGTACTACACCCTCTCCTACGTATGGGGGAACGCTGCGGATACCCAGCCGATCCGCGTCAATGGGCTCGAGTTCCAGGCGACCAGAAACTTGGTTCTCACGCTCAAGCAGCTGTTTGCCAGTCAACAATACGCGACCAGCGCATTATGGGTCGATTCCATCTGTATCAACCAGACAGACATTTCGGAGCGAAAGTTCCCAGGTCAAAATCATGGATCATATTTACTGAAATGCAAGAGAGGTACTTTGCTGGCTTGGGCCGAGGACGATTCCAGTGTCATCGCCACGCGTATAATCAACTCCCTTAGTCAAGATCTCGACGAATATCCCGAGATGACATTACCACCAGAGCATGGCGCGCGCCTCACCCCCGTTGAAGACTCAGTATATCTCAACTTGATCCGGGAGCTGCCTCGGCCGAGTCTCTTCCGCCTCCCCGTGTTTTGGAGTGGTGCTATCTAGACACTGCAGGAGATGGTCCTCGCTGGCTCGTGCAAGCTCAGTTGCGACAACCGGTCGTGCTATCTGCATTATATTGAGCGGGTGCTGGATTAAACACATGGTCCTCTCATGAGGTCCATGATAAACGCCGGGAACCAACCCCCTGATATTCCACATGAAGTCTGGCGACTTATTACAAGTCTTCACCGGGAATCGCAGATCTCCTTTCCACTGACTTAGGTCTTGGGAATGCGCCACACCCTCACACACACTTCACCAACCCCCTACTACACCGTTCAAGATAGGACCTTCCAGTTTGTTTCGCAGGCACGGACTAGAAGGGGGACAAATACAAGGGATAAGGTTTACGGCTTGTCCGGCATCCGCGACATCCGTGTGGAGATCGACTACTCCGTCACAGTAGAGGTATTATTTACCCTATTTGCCAGTCATTTTGCCACACGAATTACCGACCTCAACGATATTCTTAAAGCTGTTAGTGTGTCTCAAAACACGAATACCAAAAGTCTGCCGGCTTGGGTTCCTGACTGGGAGCAACACATAGTAAGAGCACAGGGGCTTTTCAGCGCCAACAAGGGCTGTCCGCCACCTACAGGCAAGGTTGAAACTGCTGGTGGCATAAACAATGACCGGCTTCTTGTTACTGGAGTTTGTCTGGATGTCGTCGAGGAAGTCCTCCCAGCATCTCAGCCTACTACCGCCACTTCTGGTCACGTACTGGAGGGTCTCCGAGAGATCGCTCCAATCGCGGAATTCCTTTTTCGGCAGGGTGCAGAAGCGGTACTTTCGATATTCTACCATCCCTGTCCGGGAAGTCATTCTCGCTGCCCGGGCTGTGTACCACGAGGAACTCTTCACCAGCTTCATGTGGTTCAGCCCCCTTTCAAACTCAAGGCGTCCTTTCCGTACCGTTAGTGGATATATCAGCTCCGTGGTGGCGGCAAAGCCTGGAAATGTTGTCTGCGTGTTAAGATCGTGCACAATGCCGGTTGTGCTGCGGCAGGTTGAGGATAGGGAACGAGAACAGGAGTACTAGTTGGTTTCGGTCTGTCATGTAGCCGGGGCACTTTGCCGGGAGGTTTGGACATCGGAAGATCGCAAGGTGCCAGGAAATTTACTTTGGTCTAGGATTTCACTTGGTGGAAGGCGAACTTCAGGGGTCACTGTTAGGGTAAAGTACCTAACCTATTAACATACAATGGTGGGTCAGAATGTTTTGGCTGTGTCAACATGGGCTCGAACCCGTCGTTATATTTTGAGGCAACCAAAGAGGGAACGAGGGGTTTGAATTCCAGGGATTGCAGCAGGGGTTTACTGGCTCGAAGGGAGTCTCGATCCTCCTGTCAGTGCATTAGGGTGCTTTTTGGGCGGTACCTACATACAAGGTATAGCTTTGCTCCGCCCTACCCCTGCTGGTGGGGGTGCCGAATGCAGCAAATGCTCAACTTGCCTGGGAACCATTCATTTTGAGGCAGCCGTCGGGTACCAACTGCCAAGCAGCAAAGCGGAACACACAGCCACGACGCATCTGCAAATATATACTCGGAACCCGAGAGCGAGCTGCCTCAATTGACCTGGCATAGAATTGAGAGTTTTATTCATATGTCACGGTTTGCGAGTAGTCTTCGAAGATACTTTCATCGCGGAATTACCCCTCGACAACGCTACGAGTCCAAATACTTCCGCGCCATCCCGACAATGCTGCACAGCATGGATCGGTACAAATATTCACCCGTCGCTCCCGGGGAGATTCGTCTGCTCTCACTCTCGCTCACGGCAGATGATGAGCTATGTGCCTCTATCCGACACGTCCCTTTCGACACAGAAGACCCTGTTGTCTACTCTGCCCTCTCATATGTGTGGGGTTTGAGCGGATTCACCGTCTCGATGAAGTGCGATGGTGCCATCCTTCACATCACGCCGACGCTAGACGAAGCACTACGGCAAATCATCAAGCTCGGCGACGCAGAATCCCTGTGGGTAGACCAGATCTGCATCGACCAGCAGAATGAGCAAGACCGGTCGCAGCAAGTCAGAATCATGAACAACATCTACAAATGCGCCAGAAAAGTCATTGCATATCTTGGACCATCCAAACCGTCTACTCCGTCCGCTGTCGACCTGATCACGCGTGTGGGGAAAATTGCAACGGGCATGGCTGGGGACGTGTTCCGCTGGGACAATGGGCAATACGATCCCGACGGCCTGAAAACCTACGAGGAGACGAGTGCCGAAAGATCAGAGGAGCTCGGCATCCCATTCAACGATGAGGCGGCATGGGCTGGTTTCTCTGAGTTCTACGACTGCACTTGGTACCAGCGGATCTGGATTGTCCAGGAGATGCTACCCGCCCGTAACGCAGTGGTGGTCTGTGGCGATCACTCGGTTGCGTGGAACCTCGTCAAGGGCGCAGCATCGTGGTATCATTACAAAGCTCAGGCCTTTTCCAAGCGACACAGCCGATCTATCGACGGGATCCAACTGACAGTCGGCATGGAGCTGACCTGGAACATCCGCCGTATGTATCATTCTCTCCCATTGCCGGGAGACTAAGACTAACGAACCGAACTCAGTGGGCAGCGAGTACCTCGGAGACCTCCTTGGACAAAAGACAACGCCGACATACCGATGGGACCTTCAACGGCTGCTCTCCACGTTCCGGCAGAGGAAAGCAACCGACCCGCGGGACAAGGTGTACGCGCTTCTGGGCCTGAGCGATCTCAACTTCGACGTCGAGAGCGGCAGGTTCAAGGTCGATTACTCGCAGGATGTCAAGACCGTCTTCACCTACGCGGCAAGAGCCATCATCAAGAGAGAGACCATGTCAAATCTCAACGTCCTCCTCCAGGGGCGACGCACCACATGTACCTGCGAAGACGATGCACAGCCCCAGGCAGCCGACTGGCCGAGCTGGGTGCCGGACTGGCGGCGCCACATGGGGACGGGGTGTGAATGGGGGGTCGGCCAACATTTTGGAGAGTGGCATGACGACCACGCCGCCGGCACACATGTCGATGAGGAGGAGGAGGAGGTGGTGGGCGAAGGGAAGTATGGCCCGTTTGCTCTCAGGGCGCGGGGAACAATCATCGGCCGAGCGGTCCATGTGAGTCGCCATCACCACTTCAGCCAGCTCATACAGCACGGCCATCTGCGCGAAGCCCGTGACAAGTTTGTGAGCATGGTATCTACCTACCCCACTGGCGAAGCTGTTGACACTGCGTTTGCCCTGACCATGGTGGGCGGCGTTTTGCCGAAGCTCATTCTTGAAGAAGGCACCACAATGGACATGTACGCAGACAAGTACCTCGGGTTTGTGGACGTACTCATGATGCCGAGAAACAGCCCCGAGGAGAACGAACTGCGGCAACAGCAAGGGATGCAATACTTCCGGCTTGGGTTCAACAATGACTGGCTCCAGGCCGTCCTGAAGGCATACTGCGAGAGGCGGTGGTATATTCTTGACACAGGCCACGTCGGACTTGGCAACCACAATATGCAGGAAGGCGACGTCATAGCCAAGTTGACAGGGCTGGGCGTCCCCTGTGTTCTGAGGCCCTGTGGCGGCGAGGAGGGGTACCGTTTTATTGGGTAAGTTGGGTCAGAGGTGTTACTGAATGATGCATATGCTGACTACTCTTTCTTATAGCGAGGCATACTGCCACGGTGAGATGCCAGGGCTTGGCCAAGGGACTGCGCCGACTGCGGAGGATACTCCAGTGCGGGCGACACGGGAAATCGTGATAGTGTAATAATTCCAGCATAGGTCAATGCGGCTCGATCATGACAAAACTTCGCCAAGTGGTGCGGATTCGTGAAGTGGGCCCACTGCCATGAACTATTGACAACAGCTAAGGAGCTATGATGGGCTAATTTCATTTCCATCCACCCACCCCACAGCTTCATCGCACGAAAGTGGTGCCTCCGCACCCCGCGTCTCAAATTCCCTCCCTCTCAAATCCAGAACTTGTCACTCGCTTACGTCTTTGGACTAACTGTCCGTCCGCTCCTTCAATGGCCCCTTTCTGGCTTTCCGCTCTCGTGACAGGCGCTGCAGTTGCGGCAGCCCTCCCAAACTCCCATGTTCTGCGGGACTTGCCCCTCTCAAGTCCATCACCAAGTGCGCCCTCGTGCGTGGCAGACGACCTTCTGCATTTGCTGCAGGGCAATCTACGGCATGCTTACCCATACTGTCGATCTCTCCTCGACATTCACACCTCCACGACCGTGGCTACAGTCGAAGTCACTCCCTCACCAATGTACGCCTTGCTCCCGAAACCATGGCCCCTTCCGAGTCATCCACTGACAAGTCGCGCAGCATCGAGTACATAACCGAGACGACCACGACGACTCACATTGATTCAACAACTATCACTGACGTCCTGACGTCAATCCAAACGTCATTCGGAACCACCACCACCATCGCAACTATCACAACCACCATCGCAACTATCACAACGAAAGCTCCCGCCCCCGCCAACCCCGTTCGCCGCAGCGAAAGCTTTTCTTCCGCCCTCGACCAGTACTCGCCCGAATCCCTCTCAAGCGCCTGCCTCTGTCTCAATATCCCGCACTGCGGCCGAACATCCATCACAAGCTCTACCCTTCTCCCCTCCACCATCGTCTCCGCTCTCACCTCAGCCACGACCACCTCTTCCACAACTACGATCACCACGCTCTCCACAACAACGACAACCACCCCCCTTCTTTCAACCACCACAACCACCACTTCCGTCTCCGCAACCCCCACCTACTTCGTTCTCTCCGTCACCCTCGCCAACACCACCAAGTTCTACCTCTCCCACCAAAACTACGGCCCCGTCTGGACCCACCTCGTCGGCGAAGAACGTGCTATCTACGCTCTGCAATTCCACATCAATGCACAATCCACCCTCATTTACATTGGCCGTTTCGCCTACCTCGATGATACTTGGTTTCGCACCCAGGCCGCCACACCCTCGGAGAATGCCCATCACGTGATATTTGTCCCGTATGACGAATTCGGAGCGGACTCGCCGAGGATGAAGACGTATAAGGCGAGTGTTGCTTCTAATGGGGGAGTGGATGAGTTGAAGTTGACGACGCACTACGGGGCTGCGTTGGGCTGGCAGATTTGCTATGAGAAGCTGCCGTTTGGTGAGAGGGGAGATACTGATTGGTATGGTGTGACGTGGAGGCTCCAGGCTTGGAGGTTTCAGAGCAGGGCGGAGGATGGTTGTGAGGTGGTAAAGGTGGGAGTTGAGTGGCTTCCGGTGTAAATCGGGGGCCGTGGGTGTAGTTCAAGGGGAATTGAAATTCGGGAATTATCAACACATCCATGTGACGGGCATTTTTGCTTCGACTCAAGATAGTACCTATGTACCAAGCGATTGTGAGATTACATATGGAAATGCAGAATGCAACCCGTCCAACCACATGACCTTGCCACCACCGCACTCACTCATTCAGTCATCACAAACGGCTGCGGATCAGTAGGCACCAGGGTGGCTACACTAACATGCGGCCACGTTAACATGGCGCCAGGGGGGCCAAAGTTCAGGTTCACCGTCTGCGAATACTGGATCTGAATTCCCGGCACCTTGATCGTCTTCCTCTCCGTGACGCCGCCGGGGGGCGCTTTGATGGCGAACCTCGGCGTCGGCGCCCTGGCTCCGGGAGGAAATGAAGCCAGGAGGACTTGGGTCTCACCTCCATTCATCTTGCCGACGACCACGTCGTACTCGACCCGCTCGATGTAGAAGGTGGCGGTCATGAAGTCGGCGTGGGCGTTGGGTTTGTCGCCCTCACCGGGTGACGGGATCATGACACCCTTGATTGGGGGGCCACCTGCCCCCGTGGCCACGACCGGGGGCACCGGGGTCTGCTTGCCGGCGAGGAAGGCGATGTTGGCAGCCCCGCCGGCGTTGAGCTCGGAGGCTGGGGTGCCGGTGGTCACGGTGAAGATAATGGTTTCCTTGATGTCGAGATTGCTGGTGCGGATGGCCTCCTGGAGGACGATATTAGGATTCTTGATGATGTCCGAGTTGATTCTGCCGTGTTTGATGAACTTCTGCAGGTTGTCCGGAATCCTGCGAGTTATGCTGGGGGTCTCAGCTGTCATTGGCTTCTTAAAATCATCGACAAGCCTGGTTTCAGGCCTCCCGATCCTAAATGGCGTGGTGTCGAGCTTAGCAAAATCGGGAGGCCCAGGCTTTCCACCAAGCACCGTGTTGTTGTTTTTCTCCGGAACGAAGCCCTGGGCGTTAATAGTGGTGCCGTGGGGGATGGATGCCATGCGGCAAATAGTTTTGCGGCCCTCCTGAAACTTAGCCGCCGGGACGACAAGCCACATTCCGGGCTCAAAGTGAATGCCGGAGCCCTTATCGGACCTGGGCTTATCACCCTTCCCGGTATCCGGGTTGGTTGTGTTCTGGACGGTTTGGAGATAGGATAGCCCGCGAAGGAAGATGTCATCCTGGTCATGGAACCCGCGGTTAGGGATTTCACCAAGCGTCGGGCCAAACGTCATTTGCTCGGTGGTTAGATTGAGGAACAGCTTGTTGTCATTGAGTCCATCTCCAAGGTCGCGAACACCGCCCTCAAAGGTGCTTGGGACCCAGATCAAGTTGAAGCCGTTGCCGGCGTAGGAGCCCTTGAACTGTTGCAGTGGGAAAGGGAGGACTTTCTCGGGCTCCGACCCCGGCCCTCCAGGGACGTGGAGCTGTTCACCCACTTGGACTTCGCCCGATGCCGGCGGCTGATTCTCCGTCAAGGGAACTTGCTCCCTGTCAGAAGCCAAGCGTCTGGAAAGCTTGGATGTTGGCGCCTTGGGGGCGTCGCCGCCGACCGGGGCCCATTGGAATCCGGCAAGATCGAAGCCAGGGGTAGGTTGCGTGATGTTCAAGGGCGCGATGACGTGTCCGTCGGTGGTAATTTCGCTGGCCATGATGAGGTGATTGAAGTTGTGGGGGCAGGGCTTTTAAGTAGATGTAATTGTTTGCGAGGACTGAGAAAGATGCGTGGGAAATCTTTGGTTGAGCAAGGTGGTCCGCAGTTGTCCAGCAAGGGCGTGAGAACGCCGATCTTTATACACGGACAGAGAGTCGACTGCCTCGGATTTGTGTCATCGGGCTTGGGTGACGAGAGCGCCTTCGCGGCCGCCATCACCGGTGGCGTTGTCTTCATCTGCCAGTTGACGCTCGCTCCTTGATTCGCAAGAGCTACGCAGGCGCCAGGTGCAGCCTTGTGTTGCTTAGTTTGGTTAAGCGGAAAACGTCTACCTGCCATATTGGCTGCTTCGTGCAGTTTTAGTTCTCGGAAAATGTGAACGGAGAGGACCCTGCAGAAGCGGATATTCTTTTGGGTATGCCGAGCCGCTCTTTGTGCCACATCGCCAGGCGAGGAAAGTGTGTGGTTGGTACACATAGTAGGCCGTTCAGCCTCCGATGCGTATTACCCCTCCCGCTGCATGCACGGCGTCGGAAGCCGCAAGTGCTTGGCGCAGGTCCAGACCTCAGCCCTGCTGGGCGAACCAACCGATCATCTGATGTTCAGCCGGTCAGCTTGAAGAACAGTACATGATTGGTTCAAGAGTGCCACCATTTTTCGTGGCTAGCTGAAAGAGGAGAGGGCGGCCGCAAGTTTAACGCCCACCATGATTGAGGCATTCTGGCCGACCCTCATCACATTTTTAGACCCGTACATAGCCTTATCACAGCGGAAAAAGGCGGCCGAACAATTTGAAAATACCTGCGTGTCGGCCCTCACGCCACCTTCCTAGTTCCCGCGACAAGCTCTGCATTCCTTCCCCACCTTTGACCGACACTAACGCGTCACGATCACACCCTCTTCTGGTTAGATGTCGGAAACAGTCGGACGCTAGCTGGATACCGTCGAGTTCAACAATGTTGTTATGTACAAGAGCCTCTTGCCAAGCGGCAAGGTAGTCCGAGGCTGGGGTAGGTATACAGAGAGCACCGATCAGGCAGCTCAAGACGAATACTTCACGAACGGCTTTACGCAGGGTCACACGAATAACAGAAGGTAGCATCTCTGCTAGTGACAGACCGCTCCACGGGCACTGATAACACCCAAGACGTCACGAAGAGGTTGGTAGTAAGGATGATGTGCAACGTATTATGCAATCTAATTAACTAAGCTGGAATAATGAAACACACACAATCAGAGAAGGAGCAAACGACACGAGGATATGCCAGAACCCCAATAAGTTGCCGCTCAGGGGTGGCTGCGGGTTTGGCCTCGAACCCGAGCTCTTCGGGACATCTGCACTCCCCTGCGGCTGTGGGTTAGTTTTCGATCCATCGTCCCAGGATTCGGACAAACTCACCTGTTCCACATTCTTTCCCCAAATCCGCACCGACGCGGGAATCCCAACAGCGCCCTCCAATGTCTTCACATCCACTGTCATCTTCTCCCTGGGCCAAAGCGTGACATAGTTATCCGACCAAATCAGCGGTAGGACCTCTTCGCCTTCGGCATCAACCAGGCTCAGGCTAATAAATACCGCCGGTGCACTCGATAGGTTTTCAAGTAGCACAGATGCTTCCCCTTTCCTTAAATCCCCTGTGACTGCCACTGATACCGTCGCTTTTAGAAGCGTGTTGAGCCATGTAAGATCGCTGTACTCACTCGCAGGCGTGTGGCGCCAGTCTGAACGATCCCAATCCAGCACGTCTTCTGTCTTGGGCGAGAGCCAATACACATTCCTGCTGATTATCATGTCGCCATCCATCAAGGCCAACTTCAGGAAGACGGCATCCTCTTCGATGCACTGCAGTACCGAGACCAGCGACGCGACGTTTTTGCTCGAGTTTGGCGCTGTTTTTATATCCATGGCCCCGTCGTTACTATAAACAACTTTACCGTCTTTGTTGATAATCTGAATGTCAACCTGACGGTGACCTGGCTCATTGAGCGAGCGGTTGATCAACCACACGGCCTTGCGCACGTAGTCGTAGGCGACATGCTCAAGCTGACTGCCTTTCTTAGCGCCAAAATAGTTCCCCGAAGGACGCATGTAATGGTCCCAGAGGTTCCAGTGCAGCGAGGGGAGGGCGCCAGTGAGCATCCAGTAGATAAACCCTGTGGCGGGACGGGGTTCGTTATTCCACATTGACCCGTACGCCTCAAACTGGGCACGCGTGACTTCGTAGTCGGCCATCTGGGCCTTTTGGACGTAGTCCTCCAGCGAAGTAGGGGCACCGTACCGACGCCAAAGCCCGCGGTTGAAGATGGTACGGTTCCGAAAGGAAGATGCGTCGGCCCCCATGTGGAATCGGAGGTTATTCTGATCGGGCCTCTTCCACAAGTCTTCAAGGTCAGTTGGCGACAGGAACTTCCGCAGCGATGGCAGGTCAGGCGTGCCCCCGCCAGCTGACAGTTCCGAGCCGAAGCCGGCAGCAGACCCGTAGAGAGCTTTATCGTTGTCCCACCAGTAAACAGGGGGTACCCAATCGTAAGGGCCCTCCATTCTCAGTCCACTTGGGCCGAGTCCTGTTTCGGGATCCGTACCAGGACCAGCACGAGAGGACGCCGAGGCGATGATGGGGTTTGGCCAATCCGCAGCTTTGAAGGCGTCCATGTACAAGGCGGTGGCTTTCGCATCTGGCGGATAGTCACTGCCGACGAGGAAGGCCAACAAGCTTGGGTGCGTCTGCATCATGGCGGCCTCATGGCGTACGCTCGCATTGGCAATGACGTAGTCGTCGTCACTCCAGATCGGGGTCGGAGCGACATTGTCCTTCACAGGGTTGTAACTCCACGCCTCCCACTTGCTGCAGCACTCCCACCCAGTCAGGACCATGACGCCCATTCGGTCTGCGATCTCGTACAACTCCGGGTGCTCATTCTTGCCCTCGAGCCGGATAGTGTTGAGCCCTAGGTCAAGGAGATATTGCAGCTCCCTTGAAAACTTGACGGGGTCGAAGCGCAGATAGAGATCAGGGGCGTAGCCACCGCCAAGAACCTGGAACGGCTCGCCGTTGACGTAAAAGGTGGTATCATCGAAGGACGGGTCCCTTCGGGAGGAAACGGTACGGAAGCCAAACCGTGCAGCTGCAAAGTCGGACACAGATGAGCCACCGCCAGCTGTCACAGTCAGATTGGCAATGTACAGAGGTTGATCGCCCCACTGCTTCGGCCACCAGATGGCTGGGGACTCAACAACACCGCCGAGGACGATTTCTGTGGTGGACAAGGGGCCGAGAGTCACGGTCTTTTCCCATGACACGGAAGGGCCGCCAGACACCGGGGATACGAACCCGGACGCAGTGGCGGTCACAGCCGCATTCTCAAGGTTTCGTGCTGTGGTCTTGAGCGTCACTGTTGCTGGCTTACTGCTGGTACTGGCCGTCCGAGTCACGCTCCCGATCCGGGTAACCACGCGCAGTGGCTCCAGTACGATGTGTCCCGTCAGTTTAATATCCACGGGCCGCCAGACGCCAGTACCACTGTCAGAGGGCGCATTGTTCCAGTCGATCCATCCGATGGTGAGGTCGAGGTACGGGGACGTGGGGTAGACTTGAACGACGAGAGCATTCTGATCAGAGGCCAAATCCGTGATGCTATATCGGTGGCCACCGTAAGCGCCTGCCTGAAGTGACTTGTCGGCGACCTGCTTGCCATTGAGATAGATGTCGGCCCGTGAGTTAATGCCATGAGTGATAAGAAAGACATGGTTTCCCGATCCGATGGGCGCGAGTGCGAATTCGGCGCGGTAAAGCCACGGCACCATGAATTGGTCCCCGCTTAGTTGTTTAAGGTTATCTGAGAAGAACAATTCGTTGTCGCTGTACACCCCGCTACTGATAAGGCAGCCCATGAGCGTGCAGAAGGGGCGATTGATGTGGTGCCACGAGCTGATGTCCGTGCCGCCTACTCGCGATGCAGCAGCCAGGTCGCTACCCGCATTTGCTGTCGATTGTACATCCCAAGAAGGGACCGCGGCGATCTGGCCAGGAGCCCATACCAACGATGCCGCGCCGTAGATCGCAAACCCTACACACGTAAGGGGCGTGGATGTGGGACGCATGGCAAACTCAATTCGTCAATTGAGATGCTGGCATCATGTTTCTGAAGCAAGTGAGTCAAGGAGTCAAGCCCATTTATACCACCGGGACTTTACGGGCCATTGTTTCCTGCATGCCGTGATCGTCGGAGTAATGCGGGCGGTGCAACTCTCCCCGCATTCCATAAACCTGGAAAGTTGCCAAGCACTGCAATGACGTCAGCGACGTTGTCTTTTAAGAACTTGAGACTCAAACTCCCTGAAATTTAATACGTGCAAACTCTCATCGCTGGCTTTAGGTGGGGCACAGGCTAAGATTGCAACGCATTGTGACCTGGCAGGCAATCTTATAAGATAGAGAGTGTAATGTGTTACGACCTGCTCTTGACGAAGGCCCGAGGGGGGTTTGGACAAGATAAGACAGAGCGTATGGCAGGACGCCAAACTTGAGGGGTGATCTAAAGACGGCTTGTTGAGCTAGCACTCCTAGACGAGAGTACACTGTCACTGTAGGTCGCTGTCACTATAATGCATAGAGGGAAGTCTGAACAGTAAGATATAAATAAATAATGTAATACTAACGTGAGGAACCAGGGGTCCCTCACGGCCATCGTGGTCACGATGATGTCTATCTATAATTACTAGCTAACTAAAAGGTACTTCGTACTTTGATCACTGTGCTTACCCTCCTAAGGGAGTGATCAAGGTGATTAGCTTTTCTAGACGCTCACCCTAATCACCGTATCTTAGCAAGATCTAACTGGCTCGCGAGCGTCTGGAGGGTGGCAAGCTTGTCAACAAGGGAGCAAATCTCAGCTGGTGCTCTTCCAAGCGTCCGGAGAGCCTGGATTCCCTTGCCAATCACCGCAGCCCCCTGAGAAACGCGATCGCACCCGCCGCAATCGACACTGGATCCATATTCTGGAGGTTTAAACTTGGGTAATAAAGAGAAGTACCGATTGAAATGACCTGTCCGGGAGACCCAAATAATGTGTTGACTGAGGACAAGGCTCGAGGCAGAAAAATCCCCTCACCGCCCCCAAGCATTAGGGAGCCTGCATGCTGCGCTAAGCGAGGTGGCTTTCTCTAAACGAATAAAGTGGACCTTACTACAATAAGAAGGTTATGTATGTGAAAATCCAGCCAATAAAAGCCTTGGAAATCCAGACCCCTTGTAATTATAGGGGTCCGGTTTGACTTCTTGCCGCGGTTAGCCTTCTTTCACCGAGTTTGTCCTGGTAAACGAGAGGAAGGATGGTGACCACTGGCGGGTAAGTGTTGCTAAGGCGGGAACGTCAGGCGAAGAATAACGTAGAGGAACTCCGAAGTTGGGAACCATGTATGGTGGATTGTATATTTAATGTGCCGGTTTTCAGTTTGGTGCTAGAGACTGCCGACATCGACATGGGGATAAAAGTCCCCCACGGTAAGACGAAACAATATATAATCATATATTCAGGGTGGAGATGGAGCAAAGTCCGTCATGGCCCTTAACTGGCCTCAGGCGCGGACGTCCCGCTGCGCTTCAACGTCCGTGTTTGCGTTCGCTGGCGCTTTCCCCTGGGGTTCAGCTGCTCTTGCACCTGCCGTAGGCGTTGTAGGGCCGTCTTGGCCACCGGCCCCAGGCGGCTTCTCGCTTCCCAGTCTCGCGGGGCTTAATACCCATACGGGAGACCCCCTTCCCGCGTTCCTACCAGTCGAGGCCCCCCTTTCCGACGCCCGCATCAAGGCCTTGTCCTTGGCGGACACTCGCCTAGCCCTGCGCTCGCGCCACGCATTCTCTAGATCCCCGATCTTGAACGCCAGGAAAATGAGAAAGGCCGTGATCACGGTTGAGAGGGGGACTGCGCGGCGTGTCAACGTTAGGATGCACCAGACCCCTGCCGGCGTAATGAGATTGAGGTGGGGACACTCACACATGATGGCTGAGATATAGCCCAAGCCCAGTGTGCCGCCTTCGTCGCGTCGGAACTCGGTGATCTCGATGGCGAAAAAGGCAGCGAAGAAGGAGAGCGGTAGCTGCGCGTTGACACCACATGTTAGCTGGTCGGCTCGGTTGGTAGGCATGGGAGAGCCACAGAAGGGCCATACAAAGATGATGGTGACAATGGTAAAGACCATCAGCGTCTTCCCCTGCCTTGCTGTAGCTCGCGCATCCATCATGGTGCTGTGCTTTTGTTTAAGGTCCACGAGGATGTTGAACTAGCAGCCGTGTCAGAAAAATTCCTCCCAAAAAGTGCGCCGCTGTCTTGCGGGCAAGGTAGGCAAGTAGGTAGGTAGGTAGACGGAGAAATAAACATACATCCCTCACAACCGCTTCTACAAGCGACCGCATAGGCCATATCTTCTTAAGGCTCACTTGCGGGGTCGACCCCGGTTGGTAAATGAGCCGGGTTTCCCGCGACATGTCAGAGAATCCTGCGGTGGACTCGATCGGCACCAGTGCCTGGAAGATTTCCTGCTGGGCCTCGAAAACCTCGTTCATGATGCCCAGCTCCCCGAGGACGTCTTTCATCTCCAGGAGGAGAATAACCTCTTGCGAGATGTCAACGAGGCCGGCATGTGCCGCCGAGACAGCGAAGCTCCGAAATATTTCGGCTTCTTGGTTCACCTGCATAGATTGCGAGAGTTAGAACGTGCGAGCTAGCTTGTGCATGGAGTGACAATTGGTTACCGCGTTTCGAATGGTGCTGTCATAAACCCCGTGCGGGTCAATGTGGATACCCTCAAAAGGCAGACGGTTCGACGAGTCCAGGTAGTACGTAGAACAGCTGACGGCAATGCTGTGCGCTAGGAAATACGCAGTATCGAGGGAGGCCGGGCGACGGCCCTGTTCTGCCATGCGCTCGTGCATGAATTTGAACGAACTGTTCACAAGATCGGGGTTGATTTCCAAGGGGCTTTGCGGTGAGCATGTAAGGACTAACGACAGCTCACTGCAAACCCCCAGGTTGATGACCCACATCCATAGCTGATCCACCACGGTTATAATTAGTGGACTCAATCTATATTTGGACTGAAGGTGAGACATGGCCTGGTCTTGGTCGAGGGATGAGGTGTCGTCTATGGTGTGATATGAGAACTGGTCCAAGGTGCGTCGGACGTGGCGATTGAGTCCGTGGTGCTGGACTGCTGCTGCCGTGGTGGCCCGTTCCGCTTTGATCTCGTCTGCTAGGCACCAGTTGAGGTACGGCATCTGTAGCCTGAGTGAGCAGGCGTGCGTGCGCAGCCAGACTGTTGGCTCCAAAACAGAGAATGCGCACAAACCAAGTCAACCCACACTGATGGTACGAGCAAGTGGGGTGCATGAATACGGTATGCTGGGCTCCAGAGGGGCCGACATGTTGTCGCTTCACCCAACGATCCGCTTGTAGAATTGGTTCATCGAAAGGAAGTCTCCAAGACTCCGTCAGAGCCGAGCTGAGTTTCTGACAGGTTGAGTGTCAGCGACTTAGGGTTGGAGTGTGGGGACTCCAGACCTCGACAAGATCCATCTGTGATGGATAGATACATTATTAGCATATGCCCTGGTGGTTTCATCCTGGCGTCTGCTGACTGACATCGTTGGCTGGAACATGAATCCATTGCAGAAGATGACGACCTGGTAATGGGCTACTACCCAGCAATGAGGCAGGGTGTTGTTGGGTTTTCGCGCAGTTATATTTGGGTCCGTATTCTCCTTCGGAGCATGTGAAGTCCACTCTGGTCAGGATGAGCTCTCGCTGGGCGGGCGTCAGCGTATCCATCGCGACTGTTTCTCTGCACGCGAGAAGTTTGACGACAGGTAGAGAAAAGGGATTTGAGAACCGACGGGCGGGGTAGGTGTTTATGTTATCAGGGCGGGGCTGCCTGCATCTTATCCCTGATAGGTGCCACGTCGCTCTTTGAACTAATTGGCCTCGCCCTCCATGAGGCGAAGAATGTACGGAACGGTTCCGCCAAAGGGAACGCACACGAGGTCCCCCCTCCATGCACGGCGGGCCGTGACCGACGCGGCCGCCTTTAACACGCAACAATAGCCCAAACAAAGAAGAGAATGTCTCTTTGCACCATACAGCCCTCTATAATGTTATAGAAGGCATTTAATACGTTGTACGAGGCCTTCTTACGTTTTAAAAAGCCCTTGGCGATATACCAGAAGGCATTGACTAGTTTGTAGTGGTGCAAATAGACCGAAGACATAGTGGAAATAGACGCTCTCATAAGGAAACACAATCCTCACATCCAACCAACGCATCAACATCGTCTCCCCTGCGCCAAAACCAATCACGACTTACCCTTCCTCACAGCCGGCAGAACAACCGCTTTCCCCCCCTCCAACGCCAGCTTCAGATAACCATAAACACTCTCACTCAAGCCCATCTCCCGTGCCTGCTCCATCCACTCTTGCATCGGTACCCGTCGATACCCGACCCCATCCGCCCTCTCAAGATACCCTCCCAGCTGCGACGGTTGCACTTTCTCCTCGCTGCAGTGATGTACGAATTTTACTACTCCTCCCATCTCCTCCCCTTTTGTTAAAAACCTTTCCAAGGTCGACTCGAGGATGCCCGCTGCCACTTCCTCAGCAGGAACAAAGTCGAAAGCCCCTTTTATTGCCAATCCATTCTCTTCACCCAGAGCCGGAACGGCCTGCATCTTGCGTGAGACACGAAGAAGACTGGCGAGGATGTCATTGTCCGGTGCATCCTCCCCGATAATGGTCGTCGGCCGGTGGACCCATACCGGAAGGCTGCGTTCGGAGGCAGCTCCCTCAAGCAAGCGTTCAGCTGCCCATTTCGAGATGGTGTAGCCGTCAAGGTTATCATCGGCGGGTGGGAGATGATGCGATATCATTTCCTCTGGTAGGACTCCGATTTCCGTTTCGTTCAGGGGAGGGACGAGCCGCGCAACTCCGGCGGTCGACAAAAAATGGAGAGGAACGCCTCGTGGCAGGGCGAGTTCAATGAGACTTCGCACAGACAGAACATTGGCGTTCCGGAGAGCGGAATAGGGTTTGAGGAAGGACACATCCGCTCCGTTGTGGATGATAACGTCGAGTTCTTGAGACAGCGCCTGTCTCTCCGATGCAGAGAGGCCGAGATGGCGTGCGCTCAGATCGCCGGAATACTCGAAAATTTTGGCACTGCGGATGTGGGCGTGGCGAGGGTTGTTGTTGTCGCTGTCAGGGCGAATGGCGACACAATGGATTTTGGCGACACGAGCATTGGCAACGAGGGCGTCAAGCAAGTGTCGACCGAGGAACCCGGTCGCCCCTGTGAGAAGCACTGATAACCCATTTTGCTTGTGTTGAGGTTCTTTTTCGTGCTGGCCCTCCACGACAGGGGGGAGAGAGTGCAGGACCGATGAAATTTCCTCATCCCAATCCACTGGCACGCCTGACAGTCCAGCGTCAGGCCCGATGCCCGATCGGTGCTGAATTCTCGCCGCCATACTCCGCAAAGTGCTTGCCTGAAACAGCTCCGGAAGGGAAAGATGTGGCCATCCCTCGGCACGTATCTTGGTCCGCAAGGCAATCAGCAACAAGGAGTTGCCGCCAACGTGGAAGAAATCCGAGTCGACATCAATGGTTCGGGTAATAGGCTTCTTGGTCCCGAGGACTTCAAGCCATATCTCTAGAAGACGGGCCTCCACCGGGGACAGGTTGCTGACTTGTCCGTTTTGCATCGCCGGGTTCTCCACCGCTCCCCCCTCACCATGCCCTGGAACGGGAAGCCGATCGATGGCAGCTTGATCGCGCTTACCATTCGGATTTCGCGGGATCTGGTCGATAGCAACAATAAACGATGGTATCATGTACACCGGCAAAGGAATCCCCCACCTCACCCGGTCCAAGAATGTTTTCTGATCTTCCTCGGGCTGGAGCAGTGTCTCGTCAAGCACAACAAAGGCGCTAAGCAAGTCCCCTGACCGCAAAGTGACGGCTGCATCTAGTATGATGGGCGCGAACGTTTGGATCATGGCCTCGCTGATCTCATCGAGCTCGACTCGTATGCCTCGAATCTTGACCTGACTGTTTCCGTCCATACGGCCCATGAACTGTAACGAACCGTCGGCTCTAATGCGCCCGCGATCGCCACTTTTGTACACGCGATAGTTCTTAACATAGCCGTTGCCATCGGACACGGCAAGCTCGACAAATTTATCTCGCGTCTCTTCGGGCTTGTTGAGATAGCCCACGGCGGTGCCAATCCCGCCAATGCATATCTCGCCCGGATATCCGACTGGGAGAGGTCGAAGCTGCCGGTCCGTGATGAAAACCGAGTAACCCGGCATGGCCAGCCCCGCAAGACTGTCCTCTCCGTCATCATCTTGCCGCTCTTCTTCTCCGTAGGGCACAACACCCCTCGTACACGACAGACACGCCTCGGCTGGGCCATATACATTGATGAGGTCCAGACGCTGGAGATTCAACTTTTGGAATGCCGATCGCAGCGGTGCGGTGATTTTCTCGCCCCCCGCAAAGGCAAATCTCCAGCTATAGCACTTCTTGAGAGTGGCACCCCCGTACTTTAGAAGCGAGACATATTCCGATGGCGTCATCTCTGTGTAGGTGATGCCTTCTCGCAGAATGAGCTTCGCAAGCTCGAGCGGGTCTCCTCGACCGCTAGCGGGTGCAATGACCAAGACACCACCAGTGGCCAGCGGGACGAGCAGCTGTTCCAGCGAAAGGTCGAAGGAGTAGGCGCTCTGCTGCAGAACGGTCTCGCGGCCGAGACCGTAACGCGTGCAGATACCGCGGATTTGAGCGAGCATACTGCGGTGGCGGAGGAGAACACCCTTGGGCTTTCCGGTGCTGCCACTTGTGTAAACAGCGAACCCTGGGGCGTCAGGGGCCGCAAGGTTGTTCTCAAGGATCCGACTACTCGGGACAACACCGGCGTCTTCTTCATCGACGATTTTGGCAACGTTGATAATAGCGGCAGAGGGACATGCCTCAGCTGCCAAGCTCTCAGCAAGCGTGAGCGTCTCATGGTTGGAGACGATGACAGCGGGTTGACAGTCCGTCACGATGGATGCCAGCCTTGCTGCGGGGTTCCTCAGGTCCAGGGGAACGTAGACAAGGCCAAGACGGAGAACAGCCAAAAGCGAGCAGGCAAAGTCGACGGATGGAGGGAGAAGCAGACCAACAAACGCCCCTGGTTTTGCAATGCAGGTCGCCTTCTGAAGAAGGGCGGCGATGAGGTTGACACGGCCCATCATTTGGGCATATGTCAGCTCGGATTGCGAACATCTGATGGCAACGGAACCTAGATGCAGGGCAGCCATAGCGTCGATCCGGTGAGCGATTGTCTCCTCGGGCCATTCTGCTTCTTGCACCCCAAGGTCTAGGCCCCGACCCAGAGCTATAGCTTGGCCTATCTCATAGGGGCTGGCAACGGGACAGTCCGAAATGGGCAGACCTACGTCGGAGGCAAAGCCATCCAGCGCCGCAAGATACCACTGAGCCAGTCTTCTGTTGTCTTCGCCATGGTAGAGGTACTTTTGTGTCGTGAAAGAGATGTGCATGTACTCGGGCATGTCGGTGAAGTCGACGATCAGGTCGTAGGGATTCCTTGCCGAGACGGCTGATGTCCAGTGAATGGAGCAGTCGTCTCCCAGCTTCGACTCGGCCGCGAATCCGTTTCTCCAGTTGACGGCAATCTGGAACAGCGGGTTTTGATTGCCAGACCGCGAGACGCCAAGATGGTCGAGGATGGTGTCAAAGGGTACCCTCGAGTTTGCCAAGACACCCAAGACGTTGTCTCGCGTCTGTCGTGCGAGCTCGGAGAATGACTTTTTGTCTGGATTATCTGCGAGTCTAAATCGCAACGGCAACGGGTTGAGGAAAAACCCTATGGTGTCGTAGTCCTCAGCGTCTTGTCGATTTGCGTCCATCATGCCGAGACTGAAATCCCTCACATCAAGTGTCCGGGCAATCAGCGCTGCCAGCGCAGCAAGATAGAAGTGAAACGCTGTTATTCCGAGGGTCGATGCCTGTTTCTTCACTCGCCTGGCTAGTTCGGCATCTACCTGAAACGAGTGCTCTTCGGTGTCGTAAGCAGTGAGCATGCGCCGCGACTTGACCTTGGAAAATGGAAATAGGGGCAGCGTATCGGGGGCGTTGGCGTACGTCTCCTTCCAAAACTGTAGTTCGGGCTTGAGCTTCTCAGGCGTGAGATCCCTCCATTGCTTGGCTGCCATATCGATGGCCTGTTGCACGGGTCCAAGCCGACGACCAGCATAAGCCCGATGGAGATCTTTGAGAAAAGACAGATGAGAGACTCCGTCAAGTACCAGGTGATGATAGCCAACACAGACATGAGTGATGCCGTGGCAAGACACGATAACCACCTTCATGCCCTGTCCGAGGTGGAGTGGGTACTCGAATGTTGTGAGGGAACGGATCTCCTCCGCCACGCCATCTTCAGACTCAGCAACCTTGTGCTCGACAGCTACAGCGGATTCCACATCTCCGCGGACTGCTTGAACTGCCTGACCATCCTTGCTGACAATAAACGCACACCGAAGGCTCTCATGTTTACGTACGACGGCGCGAACTGCAGATTTCAGCTTTGCCATGTTCAGCGGGCCCTTGATTGTGCCGATGAAGGTGGTGTTGTATGTCGATTTGTCTGCAAGGTACTCGTGGAGGAAGTAAAGCCGCCTTTGCGCGTGGCTCATTGGCCCTATCCTCTCAAAGTCCTGCTCGGCAGCAGTGATGGTAGTATCGCCCTCTGTTGCATCTCTCCGGAAAGGTGGCGTCGATGCCATGCTTGTTGTCGGGGATTCGGCTCCCGAACCCCTCGATCCCGACGACGTAATACTCCCGGATAGTAGTGCGCTCTCGGAAGCCTCTTGCTGGACGAGTTGCGGAAGCCGAGCCATGGCATCCTTGCAAATGTCCGTGATCGATGAGCCGCCAATGATGCGCAGAACAGGCATGTCCACGCCTACCGATTTGAGAAACCACGACCGGATCTCAACTGCGATAAGCGAGTCGATGCCCAGCTGCATGAGAGAGACCTTGGTGTCTAACTCGTCAGGCTGAGACTGGAGGATCAAGGCTAGCTTCGCCTTGAAACACGCCTCCATTGCATCCAGCGATGTCTCGCCGCCCTGCAAGGATGTCGGGTCTGTGCCTGGGCCACCATTGTTCCTTTGCTTCCTCTCCTTCGCCCCTTCCCCAGCATTAGAAACAAAGTGCGCAAATCTTGGGTTGCTCACCCAGGGCGCATCATGAGTCTCATGGAGACCAGTTATAATTTCGGCCTCCCCTTGTTGTAAGTCCTGCCCCACCTCAATCGCCGTGGCAAAGACGCGGTGAAACTCTGGCTCCGAGATGTTGGCAAACTTGTTCTTTTCGAACAAAGCTTCAAACTGCCCATCCGATCTGGCCACATAACCCACACTCCGAAGCTTTGCGATATCGACGCAGGATGCAGCAAGGCCTCGAGCTTTCCGGCGCCTTGCCAAGCTGGCAGTGAACATGTTGGCCGCTCCATAGTTCGCCTGTCCAGCAAGACCCACCACGCTGGAGATGGAGGAAAAGGTGATAAAAAACTCGAGAGGATTAGAGTAGAAGAGCTCGTCTAGATTCATCGTGCCTTGTACCTTGGGCTGCAACACGGCCGAAAAGTCGTGGAACGACATGCTGGAGAAAGACGCGTCGCGAAGAACCATGGCGGCGTTGACAACCCCTTTGATGGGTGGCATGGTATCCAGCATTTGCTGGTGAACTTTCCGCAGGGCATCTTTATCCGAAATATCCAGAGAGAAGACCGAAACGTTGAGACCTCTGCGCTTGAGATGGAGCAAAACAGCGGCATCGACCGTCGGTCGTCGGCTGGCCACAGCCACGTGTCGTGCACCACTGGACTGCATGAAGAACAGTAATGAGAGACCGACATCACCAGTCAAACCGACAAGGAAGTAGGTGCCGTCTGGAGAGAAGAGGTTGCATGTGTCAGGGGGCCCAAGGGCCACCTCCAGCCCCTTTCCGTCCGTGTCCCAATTCACAATCGCGGTCGGATCCAGGGGCTTGGGGAGTTCGGTCATACCAGCAGCCAGCCTTTCCAGCGAGATACACTGGTCCTTGAGCCCCGCGTAGCTAGGCCCATAACTCGTTGGGATCTCTCCGGCCATCCTGGTGATGATACCCCGGAGTTGCTCGTAGTCGACTGGCAGAGTCGCGACATCCCTAACCGTGAAAGTAGAACAGGCGGAGGGCAATACCTGGAGGATCTGCTGATGAAGTGCATCGTTTATCGGATGCTCTAGATCAACAAAGACCACAGGGTAGGACGGAACGAGATCCTCGACGTCTTGAGCAGTGTTGAATGGGTGTATAAAGGTTCCCGTCCCAAGCCTGCCATTTGAGTGGCTTGTGAAGACCCTGATGCCGCGCCTGCGTCCTGCTTCTGCCATTGCGTCAGGAAGAAGCGCTGAACCGTGAATCCAGAGAACCCCGCCGTCCCTGATCCAAGCACAAATGCTGGCAACAAATGTCTCAGCTATAACAGTAGTGAGCAGGAGGCTGAACCAGCCCGGTGTTGCCTGAAAATGGTCAAGTTGGACCAGTTCTGAGGCAGCAACCCAGACTTTCGATGTGTTTGCTGGGCTTAGAGCCATCGCAAGACCACCACAAGGGCGGCGCCCAACACAAAGATGTAACTTGGTGCCATCCACGAGGGTCTTGGGGGACGTTGACGAGAACAACACTTGCAACTCCTCTGTCCCCTTTGAAGACTGGCACCGAGGCGCGATGCGGAGGACGGGGCAACTGTTTTCCGCGGCTGCAAGTACCTCCAGCAGATCCCGAGACGGGTAAACAGTGGTGTTGATGCGCCTTCTGCGCGAGTTCAACTTGTCATTGAGCAAAGTACTCTGGCGAACCCGAGGGATATAGGTAATCAGGTCTTCATCCGCGATGTGCAACTCAGTCTCGTCGCTCCAGAGAATGCCTTCGAATTCGGGTCGGTTCAGGGCTAGTGCTCGCAAGATCTCGTGGCCGAACCTATTCGCTAGATTCGGATTGGAGAACGACTCGACATCAATAATTTTGAGGCGCAGGTCTGGAGTCTCGGAACGGACGGAGCGGGCCAGGCCAATGATCATATTCGAGAAGGGCTCTGTGCGACATCTTTCGGCTCCCCAAACAATATACGACGCTCCATTAAACATCACCTTCAGGCTCTGGAGCACTTCTTCGCCCAGGCAGCTGCCAAAGATGGAAGCTGCATCCTCCGCTTCAACCAAGCATATGATAGCAGTCGCCGAAGGTAATGATCGTGGTTTCCAGTCCGCCGCAACGTCCTCTAAACGTTCGATGGCGGTGCCGCTAGTGCAGAATCGGCTAAGCATGGTTGAGATGTTGTGTCCGAGCTTGGCAAGATCTAGAGACGTAGATCCGCCAACAATCAGGAGCTCGTCAAGTCGTGGCAAATTCACCGCCTGGTCGTTGACAAATTCCAGTGGCTCCCGGAGGAACTGGACACGGTCGTCCACGGCCTGACTGACCATGACAGATGTCATGAATAACGGGCCATCAATATCTCGGACTGTCGAGTCCACACCGGAAAATCCTGTCTTCAAGAGCAGCCTGTTCCACTGAACCTCAGAAACCGTGGGGCAGAGCGTTCTGCCGTCGTCCCGACCCAACCACCACCCTGCCAAAGCACCAACAATAAACCCCGGACGGAGCAGAGCCGTGTTCGTGATCTCCAGCAACAGCAAGTATCCACCTGGTCTCAGGAGAGATCGGCAATGTTGCAGTGTTGCCTTCAGGCTGTGCGTGGCGTGGAGAACGCACGAGGCAATAATCACGTCGAACCGATGACGGTCACCTTCTGCGATGTCGTTCTCGATGTTCAGAACTCTGTAGTCTATTCTGTCCGAAAAAGCCTCAAATGTGACCTTGGCCGCTTCAAAGAACCCGCTTGATATGTCGGTAAAGGTGTAGGACCGAAACCCCGAGAGGCTAGCCAAGACTTGCTTCGTGGCGCCGCCCGTTCCCGCCCCGATCTCAAGAACATCCATGTGTGGGTACCGATGCGAAAGCTGGCCAACCAATTGTCCAAGCTGTATGCTTGCGACGCGAAAACCCAACCCCATTTCGTACAGTCGTGTGAGGCGGTTGTTCTCCATGAGAACCTGGAGAATGGGGATCTCCCCGCGGATAATGGACGGAAAACTCTCGCCGAGAGCCATGATGAGCTCGACGTCGATGTTGGACGGGTTCGCATTTCGCCACGCCCGTAGCGTTGCGAGTGTCTCGTTGTCAGCCGGATCAATATGGGGATGGCGACCAGCGTCAATCTCAGGAAGCAAGTGGTTATTGATCCAGTTCATCAGAGACTCGGCAGGATGCTCGAGCACCTCATCATGCCGGATCTCCTGCGAAAGGCGTCGAAAGTAGAAGTGTGCAGCCCTCTCGCACATCCTCGTCAGCTCCATCTCCCCTGGCCGGAGAAGATGGTTTCCCGAGGGAAACGAAGAACCACAGGATATATCCCTGACAAGCTCGTCGTGCGCGTAAAGTTTTCGATCGTCAGCGGCTGTGGGTAGAGCGAAGGCTGAGCAGGTCAGCCCCTGAATCTGGACCTCGGCATGCCCACAGCCGTTCCCCGCGCAAAAGACGCTGACATCTCCGGATATGACGCGAGAGGACCCCAAACCCAGCCGGCAGTCCCCAATTAGGCCACCTTCGGCATGTTCGCTTTGTGCAGGACATTCCATGTTGATGCGGACTCGCTCAATTGCCGTCGGCAGGTAGTACGTCCACATTTGCTCGTCACCTGGGTCGGCGAACGCGGCGAAGAGCCCGTGGAAAAGGGCGTCCAATGATGCAGGGTGTAATCGGAGTCGTGGCTCGGAGACGCGATTGGCTGTTACCGAGGACATATCCAGTCGCCTGCGAACCGACGTCGCCCGAAAGTCGCCAGAATATCTCAGCCCAACGCGCTCCAAGTCGGTGTAAAACGCACCAAGGTCGACTTTCGTCAAGGGCAGATGGGGCTGGATCCTTCTAGGCAATATGTCTTCGCTCGGCTCGCCGATGGTCACCATTAGCCGGCCTTGAAAGTTGTGTCTTCCGGCAATTTCGTCCTCCACTGCGGCGTCCACGTCCGCCCCATAGCAAGAGAACTCCGCTCTGATGCAGTCTCGTGTCACACTGGTAGTGCGCACAGAGAAAGTCAAATCTGCCCCCACTGACTGCTCATCGAGCGTGATGGGGCGATAGATGTGCATGTCGGTTAGCTCGACAAGGCGAACTTGAGATTCCTCGCCGACGAGTTGCATTGCCGCCTCGTAGGCCATCGCGACGTATCCTGCCGCCGGAAACAGCACTTCGCCCTGAAACTGGTGACCGCGAACCCAAGGCATCTCGCTGAGCTTGAACACGTTCCGCCACCGCATCTCTCGACTTCCTTCCTTGTCTTTGGCGTGCCCGTGCGTAGCGGACAGCATGCCGAGGAGTGGGTGCGGAGGGCGAGATCGCGTTCGATACGCTCTTGACACGCGAGACTCTTTCCAGTGGCGCGAGCGATGATCCCACCTGTAAGGTGGCAAAACACCCTTGATTGGGCCGCGCAGTGAACCAGGAGTGGTGGTGAACCCTCTGAAGTCCACAACGGGTTTGTCCGGGGAGATGAATCGTCCCCAGACAAATCCAAGAGCCTCTGAAAACGACATAATGTCATCTGCACCTCGCTGGAGAAGTCCACAATACGGAATGTCCTTGCCAGTCAGACTTCTCAGTGTCTCAGTTGCGGGGGACTTGAGGGCGGGATGTGGCCCAATTTCGAGCACAAGGTCATAGCAATATTCGAACTCAGTAACCGCTCTTGCCAATGCCTGACTGAACAGAACAGGTTTCCGCATGTTATCAACCCAGTACTGGTCCCTCAATGCTTCCAAATCGTCCTTTCTTCGCCCATTTGGGCCATGGACACTGGAAAACCAACGTGGGTGGGATGATGACCCCTCTCTGACCTGGATGTTGCATTGCTGAAGTGCCGCAAGATATTGTTCTGTGCACGAATCGAGGTGGTGGGAGTGGTAGGCAGTATCGACCTTGAGCAGACGTGCAAATGCTTGCCGTTCGTCGAGGGCTGCCTTTGCTTCATCAATCGCGGCTGCGTCCCCCGAAAGCGTCATACTCGAAGGCGAGTTGCTCGCAGCCACAACAATACGGCCAGTGAAACGGGGCTCATGACAAAACGCAGTAGCCTCGTCAAACGACATTCCCACCGCCATCATCTTCCCCGGGGACCTCATTGACGCCGCAGTGCTCACAGAAAGTCCCCGGTAATAGGATACTTTGATGGCATCTTGCTTGGAAAGAAATCCCGCTGCGTACGCCGCGCCGATCTCTCCGGAGGAGTGACCCACGACAGCACTGAGCTGCAGGCCAAAGCTGCGCAACAGGTCAACCAATGCAATCTGGAGTGCTGTGGTCAGGGGCTGGGCAACGGCGGCCTCATGAACTCGCGACTGTTCCTGGGAAGCCAAAAGCTCAACCGAAAGCGTCCAAGATGGGGGATCTTCGGGGAGAGTGGCGAGGATCGACTCCATTTCCAGTATGGAAGCACGGAATACTGCAGACTCTGCAAAAAGACTTGTTCCCATTGAGGCCCACTGGGCACCTTGCCCCGTGAAAATACCAAGGATGCGAAGCGGAAATCGCTTTGTTACTTCGGTAGCTTTAGTGATGTTTCGACTTTGATCCGATTCATCCAGCTTCTCGATGAGCTGACCAAGGGTGGATGCAGCAAAGGAAGCTTTGAATCGAAATTCTGTGCGATGGAGCTGCAGCGCTCGGAATATGCCATCCGCATCAACACTTGACCCACTGCCCAGCACCGCGGAGATAGACGCGATGGATGACAGCAAGGAGTTCTCGGACGCTGCGGACAAGACCAAGGGTCCGAGGATTGGGAGCCTCTCATCTCTGGCCCTCCCGGCTGTAACTGGCCTCGCTTCTGGATCTGGTTCCCAGCTTTCCAGAATTGCGTGGCTATTAGTGCCTCCGAACCCGAAACTGTTGACGCTGGCCCTGCGAGGGACGCCCCTGGTCAGGGTGGGCCACGGCTGGGCAATCTCCCGCGGGACCTCCAAGTTGGCATAGAAAGGTGAAATGGCCGGGTTAAGGCGCCGGAACAGCAGGTTCGGCGGGATGGTTGCGTTCTGGATAGCGAGCGACGCTTTGAGTAGCCCAGCCAAACCGGCGGTGCCTTCCAAGTGGCCAACAACCGTCTTGATCGACCCAACGAGCAACTTGGCGGATTCGCGATCGTCTTCTCTGGTCCTGTCCGTGCCCTCGCCACTAATAGGGAAAAAGGCATCGCGGATAGCCTCGGCTTCGACAGGATCCCCAGCCAGAGTCCCAGTGCCGTGAGCTTCGAAGAACTGACAACGATCCTCAGGCCGGCCGCAATCGAGACCACACCTTGCATACGTCCTTTTGATCAGGTCCACCTGGGACAAGGGGTTTGGCATGGCGATGCCCGCTGTGCGGCCGTCCTGATTGACACCGGTCTCCCGGATGAGACACTCGATGTGATCTCCGTCCGCGAGCGCCCGCTTCAACGTCTTCAGTATCACTGCCGCAAAGCCTTCACCTCTGGCATACCCGTCGGCGTCTGCATCCCACATACGCGAGCGTCCCGTCGGGGACAGCATATGCAACTTTGACTGGGTGATGAATGGATCTGGGGAGAGAATCAAGTTGCAACCCGCAGCAATGGCCATGGAAGAATCGCCATGGCGTAACTCCTGCACAGCATGGTGCACCGCTACAAGACTGCTGCTGCATGCTGTATCCACCGTGACGGACGGCCCTCGGAGGTCAAAGGTGTAGGAAATTCTGTTGGCCGTGATGTTCCGCGCTGTTCCGGTCGCGAGATACTGCGGGATCGTCGCCATATCGCGGAGAAGCGCATCGTAGTAGTCGGCACCCATCTGCCCAACAAAGACGCACGTCTGCGAGCCTCGAAGCTGTTCAAGAGAGTATCCGGCTGCTTCCACGCCCTCATATACCGTCTCTAGGAGAATGCGATGCTGCGGATCCATCGACTCGGCTTCCTTCGGGTGCGCACCAAAGAATTGGTGATCGAACAGCGCGGGGTCTTCGTCGAGGAGGTAGGCGTGTCGGACATTGGTGCTCTGTTGAGAACTTGTCAGCATGCCGGCACGCATGGCGGGCGAGGGTTTAACTTCTCAGCTTACGCCGTGGTGCTCGCCATTCTCGTGGTAAAAACCATTGGGGTTGAATCGACTGGCTGGAATCTCGGACAAGAGGTCGCGCGGCTCCTTGAGCAGCTCCCAGAGCTTGGACGGGGAGTCGACGCCGCCGGGGAAGCGACAGCTGCTCCCGACAATTGCGATGGGTTCCGGCATGGATTCCATGTCGAAAGTGCACCAGTGATTTTAGGACGAGTTGATCACTTGCGAATTTGCGTCGGGACGGAAGGAGCGTCCAGGGCAGAAGTGAGTGGGGACTGAATTTTCGTTGCGTGGGTAGGTCCTCACTCCTCGGCGTTGACCAGAGAGGGAGTTAAACAACCAACCAAAGTAGCGTAACCTCGCACGGTCGCAGAAATGGTGGCTCTACTGTCTGCGGGGTTGGGCGGACACCATCAGCTCAGCTCCCCGTAGATAGTATCTACCTACTTTTGTCGTCATTGGTAACCGGTGCGTCGGCGGCCATCGGCGGATATGGCGCGGCGGAGTGCGGCGCCTTCCAATTTCATGCTACCAGACCACCATTGCGCCTTCCTCGCCTGGTATGAATGACAAAGCACCCTCAAACTGTTATCCTTCGGTTTTTTCACTTTCCTGATTTGTGCGCAACGGACAAGAAACAAAGTCAACATGAAGGCACGCGAAGCTCTCGTTGCGCTCCAAACTGGACGCTACTCCCTCATCCCAAATGTTCCGATTCCCAGCATCGAGCCAGGGGAGATCCTCTGCAGGGTGAGAGCAGTCGCCATCAACCCCGCGGACTGGAAAATGATCGACTTCTCGGCAAGCCCAGGTGCTATCGGCGGCTACGACTTCGCTGGCGAAGTGGTCGAAATTGGCTCCTCTGTGTCCCGTTTCAAAGTCGGCGATCGCATTCTTTCCATGACCTTTGGAACAAACCCGCTCAGGCTGGGTTCAGGGGCCTTTAGCAATGTTGCCATTGCAACCGAGGACCTCGCCTGCAAGATCCCTGAGTGGATGACGTTCGAGCAGGCTTCCAGCCTGGGCGTAGCCATCGCCACAGCAGGGTTTGCGCTTCATCGCACTATGGAGATTCCGCTTCGCGCAGAGGTCGAGGGTTGCGGATCTCAGCCTCAAAATCCATTCTTCGTTCTCGTTTCTGGTGGCGCGACGGCGACCGGGACAGTCGCTATCCAACTCCTGAAAGCGTAGGTCCTCCTCGTACTTGGTTGACTACCACTGAGAGAGACACATCCAAGCTGACCCGCCTCAAGCTGCGGAGCTACTCCAATCGCAACCTGCAGCCCGCAGAACAGTGAACTCGTGAAAACAGCAGGGGCCGCCGAGACCTTCGACTACCACTCCCCAACATGCGGCATCGAGATTTCTGCATACACAAACAACACCCTTTCGTTGGTACTCGACTGCGTCACCGAAGCGGCGAGTATGAAGATGTGCTACGAGGCCATCGGTCCTGCGGGTGGGCACTACGTGGCCTTGGATCCCTTTCCAACACATGTCCAGTACACACGGCGCAATGTACGCGCCGAGTGGATCATGGTGTTGTCTCTGTTCGGTGGGGAGGTTGCCCTCGACGGTGTGTACGGGCGCCCAGCGGACCCCACGGCTCGGCCCTTTGCTCGGGGGATTTTCTTGATGGCCGAGCAGCTGCTTCACAGTCGACGACTTGTGCCACACCCCATTGAAGTACGATCCGGTGGCCTCGATGGAGTAAAGGTGGGAATCGAGGACCTGAGACGAGGAGGGATCCGAGCGAAGAAGCTCGTGTATCCTCTGTCCTGACTGAGCGACCGGTCTCGGTGGATTTTGTTTCTCGTTGCACGCAGTCCCCCAATGACACACCACCCCGACTCAACTCTACATCTTCTTCCCTCCACTCTGCACTTCAGTTCTGCCCACCCTCGTCGCACAGTCGTCATCTCATATCCCACCATCAAGCTCCCGGATATCGAGATAGCATCCCAAGACAGACCAAAATGACATCCCAAGACTCAGCCCCAAATCCTACCAATAGCAATTCTCAACCTCTGGCGGCGCCTCTTCTCAAGTTCTCAGTCCAGTTCAATCGCAAAGAAGGCATAACCGAGGAAGCATTCACCACCTACATGAACACCGTCCAGATGCCGCGCGCCGCACCCGTCATCAAGAAACACGGCATTGTCAAATACTCACTCTTTCTGTCCCCCTCGCCCATGCGGGCTGCATTCGGCGACGAGCTTGTCAACCAGCTAGACAAACCGACGTGGAAAATGACGGGTTTCGACGCAATGACCTCGTATTGGGTGCGGAGCCCGGATGATCTACGTGCGCTGTTGGCGGATCCGGAGTGGGAGGAGAAGGTCACTGGGCCGGAGGCTGAGTGGATTGATATGGAGACTGTGGTTGTGTTGGCGGGGTTTGAGACGACATATGTAGAGGATGGGGATATTGTTTTGAAGTGAACGGCTAGGCTCATTGCGATTAGTGGCAATAATACTATTGTGCCTGTGACAAAGATCCTTTCACGACAGACATCAACAAAGCTTGATGTTGTCATGCAACATGATTGGTGAAAGCTCATGTGCAGAGAAGGATTGGTTTACGAGTTGCCTCCACAGCCTGCACAAATCATTACTTTTTCCTCCGCGTGTACTCGCCAGTAAAGGCAGGCGTGTACTGGCCCTCAGTGAAGTAACGTCCTCGGACCTTCAGCCCGACGTCGTGTCAGTAACACCAGAGCACGTAAAGTTCAAACTCCATGCAAGCATCAACCTGAACCGCCCAGCAGAAACCCGCGGCTCGGCCCAGCCAAAAGGTAGGCAAACCCACCGAACTAAGCGGCAAGTATCCCCCACCGTGCCCCCTTCCCGAGTGCATCCGAAGATGGCGGACGTCCTTAGGCCCTCGGTAAGTACCCTCGGCGGTCGCGCTCGGTGGTTAGCCTCGGCGGTTGTTCTCGGCGCCCCGAGATCCCCAGCCTTCCGCTTCCGACCGCGCCGCCGAAAACCCACCGAGGTCCGAGCCACGGGCGCCGAACGTGCGGAGACCAAAGTAACACGATTTTGATCCACCGGTGTACTCCGCCTCCACGTCACACTGAAGACGGACGTCGCTCACGTTGAGATCAAGTTCGTGTGTGTCTCCAAAGAAAGCAAACGAGCGACCTCGAATCTTTTTTAGTAAACTCTCTATCAGCGCCTACCTAAGACAATCCTCACTCTCCTCCATAATGGCACCAGCTCTCCTCCTCTTGCGGCTTGTGCCGCTTCTTGCCACAACATGTACGTAAAACACACCATCAGTTACCTACCTAGTTTTACCCTTCACATGCTCACGCTCACTCGTAGCCTCCCTAACATTCACCCTCTCCGAACATCTCTACCTCGCGCCCTACACGCAGCCCGCCTTCGGCCCTGGAAGCCCAGCCCGTGCCGCTGCCAACCTCATCCTTCCACCCTACATCAAACGGTGGTTTCCTCGCGGTTTCGGCGTCATTCTTGTGCTATACCCCCTTGCCTGGGCAACCGCCATCGCGAACCTTGCCGTGCCGGATGAGGGTTTGAACCTCCGCGGCGAGACCAACACCTCCAAGGCGGCGTTTGGATTGTATCTTGCGGGGTTGTTGTTTAGTGTTGGTCATTTTCTTTGGGGACCTAGAGCGAAGGCGTTGATGGGTGCAATTTCAACTGGAAAATCGGTTGATAGCCCTGGAGGCGATGATGAAACGAGGGATAAGGTGAGCGTGCTCAAAGTATGGATCAAGATGAATATTGTGAGAGGGCTAGTGGTAGATCTACCCGGCTGGGCTTGTTTCTTTGCTGGATTTCTTGTGGCTGTAGGATGATCCTCTTCGTAGAGTACTTAGAGTCTATTACTCCGCCGACGCAGATGTAGAAACTTGCTTCTTTTCGTCCTCCCCATTCCGTTCTGAATCTTCCATTTTGGACGATGACCCCTCGGCGGCAGTCGTCATGCCGTAGTCTGTCTCCAACTGCTCTCTCATGGGCACCTCCTTGACCACCAACGCCACCAAAAACCCCAGCAGTCCAAACGCAATGCCCACTTGCCATGTCAGCCGCAGGGCCGCCACGTAGACACTCATAACTTGTTTTTTGATCTCTGGGATTGCGTCGAGCCCCTGCATGAACGTCTTGGACGCCATTGCGTACGCTCCTCCATCCACCAGCACCTCCCTCACCGACACATCATCCACCGTGTCCACTAGCGAGTTTACTCTGGAGTTGAAGATGGCCGCAGGGATACTCACGCCCCAAACGGCACCAAAGCTCCGAAGAAATCCCCAGGTGGCCGTGGCGACGGCCTGGTCCGCCTCTTCCAGCGGCGCTTGGATGGCAGGTAACGTCGTTGTCAGCAGCAATCCGCATCCCGCAGCGCCAAGGATCTGTGTGCCCACCCAGTACCCTGTCGAGCTCGCTTCGTTGAGCAAGGTGAAAAGGCCAAAGGTGATGGTGATGAGCGCGACTCCTGCGAATTGGAAAGGACGGTATTTTCCCAAGACGGACACGCCGGCGCCCGCCACAATGGCAAATGGGATGATTCCGACGGCAGTGGGAAGCAGATTCACGCCGGAAGCGGTTGGTGATGCTTCTAGAACGGACTGAAAGTATAGTGGGAGGAAGAAGAGGATCCAACCCGTGAGAACGGCGTGAATGAAAGTCAGGCCGAAGGAGCCGAGGGAAGTGCGATTCGAGAACAAACGCAGCGGCATTGTGGGCTCGCAGACGAGTGAGGGAATGGATTCGACGACGAGGAAAAGAACGTGTCCGGCGAGGCCGAGTATCAACGGAACAAGGGTCCGTGCTGACGACCATGGGGATTCCGTACCGCCCCAGGTCAGAGAAAGCAGCACCGCGACAACAGAGGCAATGAGGAGGGCGTTGCCCGCAAAATCCACCCGGCGGATCAAGTTGGAGAAGCTGTCCTTGTTGTACTCGACGTGGAGGAATAGGAACAGGAGGACGAGCGCCGCGCCGGCGATGGGAAGATTCATGTAAAAGATCCAACGCCACGTAACGCGCTGGGTCATGATGCCGCCAATCACCGGGCCGAGTCCCATAGCCACCGCGAAGGAGACGAAGATAACACCCAAGTACTTTGGCCGTTCGCGAAGGGGTACCAAGTCACAGACAATGATCTCGACCAGGATGTTGATACCGCCGCCTCCGATGCCCTGAATAGCGCGACCGGCGATGAGCATGTTGATGTCGCGCGCGGCTCCGGAGATGGCGGACCCGATGGCGAAAAGAAGCGTGGCGGCAATGGTCAAACTTCGGCGACCAAACACGTTGGCTGTTTGACCATACAGAGGCTGGAAGGCGACCGAAGTGACAAGATAGCTCGTGGCGACCCACACAAAGGCGCTTGTAGAGCCGTCGGCGAGGTCCTTGGTGATGGTGGGAAGAGCAGTTGAGATGACTGAGATATCTAGCGCCGAGAGGATGGATGTGATGCTTAATGCGGCAAATATCGCCCAGAATCGCCAGCCATGTTGTAAAGGTTGTGCCTCGACGGCGGCTGGAGCTATGGTAGTGGCCATGGTTTGCTGAAGGTGAAGTTAAGGTACCAAGGCTGTTGTTCGTCAGGGGGAGGGAGCGCGTCCCGTCCCTTATTATCCAGCCAAGCTCATGCGCAGTAGGTTACACAGCGCACCAGAAAACGCGGCGGGTAAGGTGGGCGGCCCAAACGTTTGGCCGACCGACGGCCAATCTCTCCTCCGCGTCAGGTGACAGGCAGCACATTGGCCCCCTCCACGAGCAACTTCACGACTTTGAGGTGAGCGCGCAAACGGATTTGGCGTGACCGCATTGTGCCCAGCACTACGGCCGCCATTTTGCTGCATTCGCTTGGCCGTTCGACCCCGGCGGCAGCAACTTCTTGGAATTCAGACGGTGGCTCCCCCGGGCTATTCGCAGCGTCTTTTGAAACAGATAACAGTGAAGGCTCCGAAGTAAGTTGGCGAGGATGCTGCCCTTGCAACGGCGCTATAGCCCTGTCAACCCGGTTCAAGAGGTGGCTGATGACCTTGGCGATCATCATGACCTGCATGATGGACGACGGAGAGAGGGTCATGGACTGCACATGAGAGTTCATCGCAACACACATGGCCTCGAAGGAGTCGATTAGCCGCTCGTGACATGCCAGCACCATGAGCACCACTCCCGTGTCAGCACAGCAAACGGTGGCAGAAGACGAGCCATCCAGTGTATCCTGCGCCGCGAATCGAGCTAGCCTGGTGAGAATCTGTGTGAGAGTGCAGCCGGCGTCAAATATCTGACCAACAGAAGGCGACGACATGCTCAAGGGCGTGTCCGCGGACTCTGCATCGATGGTACGAGCTGTTCGATAGATTCGAAGATTTAGATCAGAAAGCTCCTGGATATCTCTTTCGATGTCGACAGAATTTTTTGCTGGTGGACTGCGAGCCAAGATAGGCGGAGGAAGGGGCAAAACGGGGTCTGCGAGTCTCTTGCTGGGATCATCATCATTGCCATCCGAACCATCTCTCAAGGTAAGCCAATCCCCAAACCCAAGCCCGGAATCCCCGTCGATGTCGAGGTTCAGATCAAAAAAAACATCACAACCATCTCCATCATCTTGCATTGCCGAAGACACGGGTCCATCCATGTTTTGTAACGGCTGAAGCAAGCTGTCGGAGTCGGTGTCAAGGCTAGTGCCCCGCGGCGGACATGAAGCTGCCAGAGGCAAGGCGACGATGGAAGAGGAAGCTGATGATAGTCGACGAGATGCTTCTTTGCGTGCTACTGGCCGTCCGGGTCGGAGCTGGGGGCTGTAGACGCAACCCAGTCCAGCTTTTTGGCACCGCTCACATGCCCGGGGCCCAGAGGCCGTCGTCTCCTTGGGCCCAGGGGTTGGGATGCACCGGACCTTTCGTTCGTGGCAGCGATCGCATGACTGTCTTCGGGGGAGCAAGGCGGTGGCCATGGGCATCGGATGAGGGAGTTCGCAGGTCGAATCAGTTTCGGCTAAAACTTGGAAAGAGCCGGAGATGATCGCTTGTACCGGGGATGTATGAATGATCGCAAAACGGGACGCTTGACATACTTTGTAAGAAGGTGTCGAGCACTCCAAGATCTTACCAGCGGCAGGGCGTAAACGAGCAGATGGGAATGTATCGGAAAGAGCAATCGAGCCGCGGACTGTCCGCTTGAAGCTCCGCTACCTATGGTGGGGGCTCAGATGTCGCAGCGGTACAGGGCGGGCATGCCGCCCAAAGCGGGTTCAATGATGCAAAGAGGCACGACGAAAGCATTGAGGCCCATGCGACGGGATAAAGGATGGTTGTGAAAAAGCCAGAACATAGGTACACGCCGCTGTAGCGAGCAGGAAGCGGGAAACTACTACCTTCATTGCCCCACAACACTTTCTCTTCATTCGGTTGGGTGCAAGGAAGGTGCTATGGTCGCCACCTTCCACCCCTACGGCAAGATTTTAGGCAGACGCTGGAATGAGGCTGGTACTGTCCACAATCCCAACAAATTTTGCCCCCGCACAGTGTGCCGTCACTAGTTCATCGCTTCCACTCTTCGGAACTGTTGCAATGGCTTGGAGCCACAACCGACCATCGGAGCCAGAACCAGATCACGAAACACACCAAAGTCGTGTCCCCCGCTCGAAGGAAGCTATTTCCCCGCCAAAATACAGAGATCCTTACCACACACCCCTTAGTCTCGCGTTACGTGCAGTCACCGAGCTCTAGAGGTTTGCGCCGCATGCGCCCCCAACCCGCTGGACACCCACAGACAGCGTCCCGTGGTACATTCCGCCATCTGCGTACAGCTGAACCAACAGCAGCGCTAACCTTTCGAATCAGAACTGCTGCCCTGTCCAACTCTGCTCGCCTATGACATACCGGGTACGCTTGCACATAGCGATGCCTGCCTGACCTTGTGGCACAGCTTTAGAATGGCCCCTAAACGGCCGGAACTTGGTTAACTTTCTACGCAGGATTTAACTTTGCTGCAGGACCTCGGGTCCCTCATGTAACCGAAAGACCTCATCCAACCAACCAAAGACCTTGCCGTGCAGAGTGGAAAGGGCCCCGACCTTTGCCTGCAGCGACCCGCGCCCAACACCCGTCGGAATCCAGAGAGACCTTTCCTGCTCTTTCTCGCCGAGGTGTGCCAAGTCTCGGTAGATACTACACGCGCCCGACTCTAGTGGGAAGTAGGCGAAATCCCTTGCTCCAGAAACCAACACAGGGGCCTTGACCTTACTCAGGAGGGTTGTATTTCCGTCAGCCTGGTTCCTAAGTGAGTAGCGACTCAGCTCGCGGAGCATCTCGGCGGGCGACGCAGCCCCCATCACCCACATAGCGTGGGAAAACTCGCAGCCAGATTGGAAGTTGAGTCGCCCTACAAGACCCAGCAGTGCGTTGACGAAGCCGTCCGCAACCCAGCCCTTGTCGATAGCCGTGGTGAGGATTGGCGGGAGACGTTCCCGGAGTGCGCCACCCAGGTCGTAGAAACCGTCGATCGCCACACATGCCGCAATGCGAGGGTCCGTGGCCCCCCGAAGCGCAAAGTATCCGCCCATGGACACCCCCATCACGGCGACGCGGTCCAAATCCAGCTGCCATTCGGGGTGCTCCTCGGCAATAGTAGCAAGATGGTCCAGCGCCGCACCAATGACAACCTCCCAGTCGGGCCGCAAACGGAGCTTGTCTCGTCGAACCACAATCCCTTGTCCAGGGCCCTCAAACGATAGCGTCGCATAGCCGCGAGTACGCGCTCCCGATGCCGTGAAGTAATACAGCTCTTCTTGTATCGAGTCCAAGCCCCCCGTGTTGATGATGACGGGAGTTTTCCGCCCCGGCGCAGGCGCAGTCGTTGGCAGAAACAAATAACCCGGCAGTGTTGTCGACGTTTTGTTTCCGCCGTCCCTGACATCAACATATGGGATGTCGAGAAAATGCACGGGGCTGCTCATCAGGCCACATGCTGAGCGGAAGTTGGCAATGGCCTTCTCCGTGGCGGAGAGAATCCGGGGATCGTCGGGGTTGCCATGGAGCAGAAACTCGCTCGATCTCCTGTAGTTGCTGGATCGTAAGAACGCCCATAGTGCACTGTTCTTGTCCCCGGAGGTGACCGCGTCCATGGCCACGGCTTCGCTTTGCTCGGCCGCCTCGGTCCATGCCTTATACCAGCTCTCCGGGTCGTTGTTGCGGATCTTGGTGGCGGCTTCGAGACACTCGGCAATGTCGGAGCCAAGAAAAGGAGCGGTTCCAATGAGGCGGAGGAACTCGAAGTTCAGGAAGGGAGAGCAGTTGTGGAGGATGGAATGCATTTTTGGCTAGTAAGGAGAAGTGATGGCCGTGGTTGATGTTGTGATGATAAGAGAAGAAACTTAACTCGCGCTTGGAAGCATTGGTTGTCATAATACATTACTTCAGAGAAGAAGTGCCGATGTAACAATTGTGCACGAAGCCACTTCTACCTTAACACTCAATATCGGTATGAATCTCGGCGGGTTTTGATTTTGGGGAACCGGAACGTGGCCGAAGCGAATCATGGTGCGCCGTTTGATTCACGGAGGTCAAAAAACCCACCGAAATCCTTCCACCACACTAAGCTTTTAACTAACCGCGGCAAAGCTCTTTTCCCCGATCTCCTGGCTCATCGTCCAGAACCGCCTGTGGGTCTAGCTGAAGGCGAAGAGGAGACTGATGCTGTCGTGGCTCTGCTGTCGTCGTCTGATTGGGCGTTCGACGTGATGCTGGACTTAACGTGGCTTTTTGGCTTCAGGATCGTGACGGAGGCTTGAAATGGTTAAAGTGACTACATTAGGTGGTTTTTGTATCCACATTGTCAAGCACAGGTGCGCTACTATTAATGAGCTCCGTCCGGCCCGACCGGCTTTTAAACCGACCCACTTTTAGACTACGCACTAAAATCGCACCCCCATTACATTACTAACTTTAATTGCCCACAACTTCGTCAATTAGATAGCTACATCAATACAGCTTGCAGTTTTAGAATCCTCTTCTTTTAAGAACTCAGAATGTATAATATCCTCCCTAGCAGCTAACCTCTATACGCGGCGGATCTCATTAATATTAGTAAAGGCTTTATTAAAGTCAATTTAACCCGCCTTCTCTTCTAGCCTCTTACATGTTTAAGGTCTTCTTAAGCTGCTTATAATTGTTGCTAAATTATTACAACCTGCACCCGACACAGGCCTTGAGAGGACTGGTGCGGGTTAGGACAGAACGTATATCAAGACGCTAACAGGTAAAGGGTGTTCCGAAGACAGCTTGTTAAGCTAGCACTCCTAGACGGGGGGTTTAATGTCGATGTAGGTCGTTGTTATTATAATGCACAGAGGTGAGTCTGAACAGTAGGACATTAATGAATAATTAAATACTAGTGTAAGGAACCAGAGTCCCTTATAGTAGTTATAAGCACAATTATAGCTATTTATACTAACTGACTAAGAGGTACTTTGTACTTTGCTTAGTCTGTCGTGCTTAGTAGTGCACCACGCAGTTGCGGCCAAGCAGCTAACTGAGCAGTGCTTGGTGTTATCGGTCCTTATAGACCACTAAGCACTTTTCTTACTGGTTGTAGGGGCTTTGGGTCTTCGCACCCCTAGCCCAGTGCGTTAGGACAGTGTACACTGTCTTTCTGCACTGTTCCTTCGGGGGATTTATCAGGCCGCCCTGGCCTAAGTGACGGCCTGTAAGGTTGTTATATAATTCCCCCTCTTTAACATTCTTTTCTTATAAAGAATCGTTAGGTCGGTTTCCTTCCTTCCCTACCTTCATTATATCTTCTAACCACGTTAAAAAGCGTAAAAGGTAGAAAAAATAAGAAAAGGCTCCTTACAACTGTTACATTCGTCTCACAGAATCCCTTAATGCTTTTAGGTCGCAGATATCTCCCTATACTTGTTATTAAACTAAGTCTTTATTATACTAAGTTATAATGTAATCTAATAGTTACAGTAAGTGCCAGTCTATTAATATACTTTCTTTATATAACGCGTTTAGTTACTCTAATAAGTTTATTAAGGGTTTAGTGGATAAGAAAAAGGAGCTAGATATTTTATATAACTAGGCATTTACTAAACACTGTAATTCCTGTATAAAGTTACAGCGTGTCGAAACCTAACGGCACGTTATTAAAATAAGGGTGATAAAGGTGTTTTCTTATAAGGTTAAGGTTTTATTCTTCTAAAAGCAGGTAAAGGCGTTAGACCCTATCCAGGCTAAGCTAGCCTCCTAGGACTAGGACTCTTTTTTTACTAATTTTTCTTATAAGGGGTTACCTTAGCCTATAACGTCTTCTTAACTAAGTTCGTAACTTCCTTTCTTCTATAAATGAAAATAGTTCTTTAATACAGTAATAGCGTACTTACTTCCTTTAATAAGAAGATGTAGGTTTAAATCTTATAGGGGCCTTTATAACACAGGTTGTAATCTAAGGACTGTAACGTGTGTTATAACTTTTTTATTATTTTTATACTGACTTCCTTTTTTAATAATGCTTATTCTCGTAAATACACTTTTCTACTACATATTGCTATATAACTAGTTTAAGAGACTTTAGACTATACCGGATCGCTTTTTACCCTTTAACTCTTTCCTTAAACCTACAGCGAAACGCAAATCCTCTAATTATAAAGGGTAAGTTATCTTATAAGCTACCGGTTTATAACTTCTTAGTTCTCTATACTACTATACATGTAATTTCGTGTGGAGCTTACTAGGAGCTCTAAAGGCCTAGCTTTCTTATTAAATCTAAGGTCCTTATAACTTATAATTAAGGGTTTTAATAAATACCCTTCTATACCTATTAAGGAGTTTTCTACCGTTTCTTAAGCTTTAAATCCTACGGTAGTTTTACTCTTTAGTATAATAGTTTAGATATTAAATCTTATCTTATTTTTTACTCTTATTATTAGTTTTAATCAGTCTGAATTCTTTTAGTAGAACTCCGTAATTAAGTTTAAGTATGTAAGATTTTTGACTAGTTCTTATAAGTTACTTTTAAAGCTATAATCTAATTACTTAATAAGATATTCAAATGTGTTCTTTCCTTTTTGTAAATCCACAATTTCTTCAACGTTGTATTTATCTTTATCAGTATCGACCTTAATCTTCTTTTCTAGGGAAACTCCCTTTAAGGTAAGTTTTAAAAGTGAGATGTAAAAAACCTTAATCTGCACCTTTATACTAATAAGTAAGTTTAGTTTATAATTAAAGGTAGTGACCTTTTTCTTAATTTAAAACAGTTTATACTTTTTAAAGTTAAGTTTTTTACTAAGTTATTTTAAATACAGGTTTTATAAAAAAGGTAGACGTAATCCCCCTTTTAAAGAGTCAGTCCCTTAACTTGTTCGCCATTATAATAGAGTCTTTTTTTAAGTATTAATCATTTAGTTTGATATTTATCGGTAAACTTCTTTATTTGTTTGCATATAAACTTAAATTTAGCTTATAGGTAGTTATATAGCTTTTATATCCGATCTGTACAAATTACGGCTTAGGGGGTGTTAGTAAGTAAGCTTTAACAGAGTTTAAGCTCTTTACTGTAATTAGTAAAGAATAGTAATATACTTATTAACTTAATTAACGTTATATTGTAAGTTATCTGTACTGTTAGTAATAATTTAAGTTAATTATTTTATTTAAAGTTAACGTAAGTTTAAAGATATATTATAAGTATTTAGTTAACTTATTCTATTTAACTATCTGTCTGTAAGTAAAAGGCTGTTAAAAGTTTACTCTTTATACCTATTCTTTACATTAACCTTTATTAGAACTTTAACACGATTAGCTTATCTTAATCCATAACGATATTATTTAGCTAAAGGTGTTATAAAATTACCTTTTTCTTAAAGATATAAATAAGTTACTTTACGGTTATATCCTTTAAGGTTAGTAAAAAGTAAGCTTATTTTGTTAATCTATCGATTATTACGAGGATTTAGTTATAGGTAACTCTTATAATAAGGTCCCTAAACTCTGGAATCTTAGTGATAAAGTTAAGCGAGATAGAGTTTTATAAAGCCTGTAATATAAGGAGCGGTTTAAGAAGTTTATAAGGCTTATAATACTGGTTCTGCTTTTAATAGCAGATATTACAGTTATTAACCACTTCCTTAACTAGCTTTTTCATTCTTAGGAAGGTGTACGCTTATTAAGCTTATGTAAGAGTTTTAACCTGGCTTATATATCTTCTAAGTTAAGACTTATAGATTTATTAGATATACTTTTTCTACTTATCTAAGTTATAAACGTACGGTTTCTCTTAATATTAAAGCTTTACTTTTAGTTTAAGTATACTATATACACTTTCTAATAGCTATTCTTATTAATAACCAGTTTTATTATAATTTAAGTACTTTAGGCACTTCTTACTACAGTCCTATATATATCTTAAGAAGTCTCTTAAGGGGTATTTATATTAGTAAGTACCTTCCTTTAACCTTTTTACTTAAAAGTCCTATTATTATTAATAAACGTAGGGGTGTGACGACCCTACAGGCCATCACTTGGGCCAGGGCAGCCTGACGAATCCCCTGCAGAAGGAACAGTGCGGGAGGACAGTGTACACCGTCCAGGCACACTGGGCCAGGAGTGTAAAGACCCGAAGCCCTTATAACTAGTAAGGAAGTGCTTAATGGTCTATAAGGACTGACAACACCAAACACTATTTAGTTAACTGCTTAGCCGTAACTACGTAGTGTACCACTAAGCATAACGGACTAAGCAAGGTATAAAATACCTCTTAATTAGTTAGTATAGATAGCTATAATTATGCCCATAACCACCGTGAGGGACTCTGGTTCCTCACACTAGTATTCAATTATTCATTTATATCCTACTATTCAGATTCACCTCTATACATTATAATAATAACAACCTATAATAACATTAAACCCCTATCTAAAAGTGCTAACTTAATAAGCCGTTTTCAGAACGCCCGTGACCTATTAACATCCTGCCATATATTCTATCTTAACCCACACTAATCCTTATAAGGCCTATATTAAGTACAGGTTATAATATAATACTAACGTTACAGTTTTAAACGCTGTTTATTAAATTCCCAGATATCACCTCTCTCCCACCACTAACATATCAACCTTTAGAAAAGATAAGGAGCCTAAAGAAGCGTAAACTCAGCCTTAACTCCTTATTATCGACAAGTTAGCTACACGCCTTAAAAAGTTAAACTTTAACTAGCAAGAACTAGTTAAGGAACTTAATAAGGCCTTCCCTAAAGATACTAAAAGCCATATCAGTCTTATTAAAAAACTCTAAGCTTAACTTAACACTATTAAACTGGAAAATAATAACCTTAAAAGCTTATAGAAAAAACGAGTAAAGCTCCCCCTACTGTCACGCTTTAAAGGAGACTTTACGTAACTAAAGTCCTAAATAACCCAGCTCCAGAGTTATATCACCTAATATAATAAGCAGTTCTTTAAAGAAAAAGGAAAGGTCAGGTTTATAAGAGCTCTATTAAACAGGGTAACTACTTACTAGTATAAACCCCATGTAAAGACAGTTAATAACCTTTCCGTAAATAGAGCACGAAAGGAAGCCCCTAAGACTTAAGCCCTCTTCGACAACTTTAACGTTTTTATTAACTGTTGGGTTTTTACAACCCTAACCCGGCCAGTGTGGTTAGAACAGTGTGGCTGGATCCACGCAGCCGCTCCGCGGCTGCATCCGTGGATCTGCACAGCCAAGAACGCCA